>JACKQG010004121.1_pt1 | contig 17085 bp, 11 predicted proteins | sample 8237621 | NCBI WGS metagenome assembly JACKQG01 (sample SAMN15677084, study PRJNA649215) | marine metagenome | biome: marine; feature: Black Sea; material: saline water; isolation source: suspended particulate matter (SPM) from the Black Sea western gyre | collected 2013-06-09/2013-06-10 | depth...
ACAAGCCGCGCGAGCGAGAGTGATAAATCCCGCGGCCTTGCTCGATTGCGGCTTGTAGAGATTCCATGTCTGACCAGCACATGCCGAGCGCGATTCCCAATTCATCGCAGACTATGGTTGGCCAAAGCCCCTGCGAAATGCTGTGCTTGAGAGGCGCGGCGAAGGCGTCGGCTAAATCGAGTTCGCCTTTGTATAGCGCCATTCCCACTTGAGAATCTGCACCCAGGCGATCCAGTTCGGAAATTTCATCGGCGCTAGTGACGCCACCAGCGAAGGTAATTTTTGCACCATCGGCGGCGGCCAGTATCCGCTGAACTTGCTCAAAATCGATGCCTTGCATGCGGCCTTCTCGCTCCACCATGGTCACCATGAACTGGTCACAATAAGGGCGAAGTTCGCGCAGCCGCTCCTCAACCCGAGATCCCGTTTTACGACGCCATCCGTCCACCACAACTTCGCCATTCACCGCGTCTAGGGCGGCCACAACTCGGTCTTTGGGCAATTGCTGCAACACTTCAGGCGTTGCTGCCGTACCGAGGATCACTCGAACAGCGCCACGATCCAACCACTGCAAAGCAGACTCGACATCACGTATGCCTCCTCCAACTCGGCAAGCAGATTGCTGGATAAGTTCACTAATAACGTTGTCGTTATTGCCTTGGCCAAGAGCCCGATCGAGGTCGATCACTGCAATTTCGCCAACACGGGAAAAACGTCGGGCGATGGGAAACGGGTCGCCGGCGTTCAACTCCATGGTTTTGCCGCCGATTAATTGAACGGCTTTGCCGTCCATCAAGTCAATGGAAGGAATGATCATGTTCTTAGCTCTAGCCCCAAGTTAATGAGTTCTGCTTTCAATGTGGCGACGGTGGTTTGCTTATCGTGAAAGATGGACGCGGCCAATACGGCGCTAGCTCCGGCGTCAACGGCTTCTGCAAAGTGGCGCGGAATTTTTGCGCCGCCCGAAGCGATGACTGGCACGGAAATATGATTAGCGACTTGATGAATGAGTTCCAAGTCATAACCCGATTGGGTGCCGTCGCGATCAAAACTGGTTAGTAGGATTTCGCCAGCACCAGCGGCGGCGGCCTGCTTGGCCCAATCGACGGCGTCTAGGGCCAGTTCGTTGCCGCCGGAGTGAGTGACCACCTTCCAACTAGCTCCGCGGCGCACCGCATCGATTGCGACTACAGTACATTGGCTGCCGAAGCGGTCGGCAATGCTACTGAGCAAACTTGGATTTCGAACTGCTGCCGTATTTAGCGAAACTTTGTCTGCACCGGACTCTAGCAAGCGTTCCACATCCGCCGTAGTGCGTATGCCACCGCCAGCAGTAAGCGGTATAGAAAGTGCTTCGCGGATCGCGGCGATGACTTCGATTTGGTGAGAACGCTTGGCGGTAGTTGCCGAGATATCCAGCACCACAATTTCGTCGGCGCCTTGTAGTTGGTACGCCATGGCTAAGGCCGTGGGATCACCGCTATCGCGCAAGTTTTGAAATTTCACTCCTTTAACCACGCGGCCGCCATCGACATCCAAACAAGGGATGATGCGAGTTTTTAGCATTGATATTCTCCCTTCTGGATCCAACGGCTCAACAATGCATTGCCAAAACCACCCGACAGCTCGGGGTGAAACTGACATGCCAAAACAGATCCGCGTTCAATGGCTGCGATGAATGCACCACCGTGATCGGCAGTGGCAATTTTCCAGCCGTCGTTTTGCAGGGCGGTGAAATCTGCTTGCGCGCCACTAGGACTTTTCTGTTTGCTGGTAGCGCTAGTATCTGAGTCCTTCCACCGAAAGGAATTGGCGAAGTAAGCGTCACCGTCTTGTAAGAGTTGGCAATCTACGTCTGCCTTCACATTGTTCCAGCCGATTTGTGGAACCAGCACGGAGTCATCAAATCGCTTGGCAACTGAATCCACTATTCCAATACCTGAGCAATACTCCCCTTCTTCGCTGCCACGCCCCAACAGCTGCATACCCAAACAAATAGCCAAAGTCGGTTGGTTGGCGGCAAAACGTCGCCGCAGGGTTTCGATTAAATCCAGTTCTTCCAGGCGTTTCATCGCCGCGCCAAAAGCTCCGACCCCAGGCAAAACTAATCGCGACGCAGCTTCGATTTGTTGGCGACTAGTCACCAGGCGAGCTGGACGCCCTAAGCGTCGGAAACATGCCGCCAAAGAAGCGACATTTCCCACTCCGGTGTGGATGATTGCGATGTCACTCATAACACACCTTTGGTGCTGGGAACTTCATTGCTTTGAGTCCTAGTCAGGGCTTTACGCAAGGCTACCGCCATCGCTTTAAACGCAGCTTCTGCTTGGTGGTGGTCGTTTGCACCGGCCAATACATTCACGTGCAAAGTAATCCGAAATGCGGTGGCGAAGGAAGACATCACGTGCTCAATGTTTTCACAAGCCAACTGCCCAATGTTCGGCCGCCGCAGTTCCAAATTGATCTGCGCGAAGGGCCGTCCAGAAATATCGATGGCGGCACGCGCCAAGGCTTCATCGAGGGGAACCGTGGCGTCGCCGAATCGTTTCATGCCTTTGCGGTCCCCAAGCGCTTGATCGAAGGCTTGCCCTAGCAACAATGCAGTATCTTCAGCAGTGTGATGATCATCCACGTAAAGATCGCCATCGCAGCGCATGGTCAAATCAATCCCGGAGTGCACACAAAGAGCGGTGTACATGTGGTCGAGGAAACCAATCCCCGTTTTGATGTCGGCCTTGCCAGAACCGTCCAGATTCAGGCACACCGCGACCTTGGTTTCTGAGGTCTCACGTTTTAATTCAGCCTTTCTACTCATTTCAACAACTCCAATATTTGCGCTGCATTATTTAACACGCGTGCAGCACCGGCAGCATTAAGTACCTCTGCGGTTGCCGCGGGATCCTGCCCCGGGGCAACGATCCCGATGGGAACTACCCCTGCGGCGCGCGCGGCACGGATGTCGTCGACGGTGTCACCGAACATCCAAGCACGATCCACACCTAGGCGTTGCAAGGCTAACTCCACTGCATCGGGCGCCGGTTTTGAGGGAGCATCTTCCAGACAAATCACCTCGGAAAAGAATTCATGTAAGGAAAATTGTTGTAGGAAATACTCCGCATCGCAACGAGGGCGCCCGGTCACGATGGCAAGCGGGAGTCGGTCGGCAAAATCGGCCAGAGTTTCGCGGGTGACCAGCAAGGATTCACGCTGACGCAGCCCGAGGGTGACGGCAGGATTGGATCGATTAGCTGGGGCGAGTTGGGTGAGTGGACAGGACTCGTTGGATTCGTCGGATTGACCTTTGTAATGGCCATCAAACAGGATGCGAATCTCGGCAATAGAAGCCTCGATTCCATTGTCGCGTAGGATTTTTTGAGTTAAGACCCAGTCATTATTGAAGCCGCCGCGTCTTTTCAGCTTTTCAATTTCTTGCTGATTCGTGACCACGCCAAAGTCCAAACAGGTCATTTCGACGGCCACTCGGAACGAAGTCGATACGTCTGCGAGCACGCCGTCCATGTCGAACAGCAGCGCTTGCGGTTTGAGTACGACATCCAACGAGCGCTCAAGTCGTTCCAAGTCTGCAATTGAACTTGGACAGCCAAATCGAATGCTGTCGGATAAGTGGGGCCTGTCGCCGAATGCACGAACCGCAATTCCAAGCCCTGCCAAGCCGTCGCGCAGCCAACTGGAATTGGCAGCTTTTGCCCAAACGAAATTGGCCCGACTGGGCTTGGGGTCGCAGTCGAGCTGGCGCAATTTTTGGGTGAGCCGCGCCGTCATTTTTGCGGTATTTGCAACTCGATAAAGCATCGATTCACGCTCCGCTTGCAGCTGACGGCGAGCAATTTCCAAGCTCAAACTAGAAACCGAATAAGGACTACCTGCTGCTTGCAAGGCAGCGATCAAGGGCTTGGCGGCCAATGCATAACCGACCCGTAATCCCGCCAGCCCCCATGCTTTTGAAAAGGTGCGGGTAACAATTAAATTGGGAATTTGCCACAATTCGGCAGGAAAGCAATCACTGCAAAATTCGGCGTATGCTTGGTCTAAAATCAAAACGCATTGCGGTGCTGCTTGCGAGATCCGTAGAACGTCGGCGAAGCTGGCGACAGCACCTGTTGGGTTATTGGGTGAGACCATGCAAATAGCAATGGTTGAATCGTCCACCGCAGCCAAGACATCGTCAACTGGAAAGCAACCTTCCAGCCAGGGAACTTCTTTGCATGAGCCGCCGGCCAATGACACATATCGATCAATCATTTCAAAGGTAGGGACCGGAAGCACCATATTCCGGCCCGGCTCTAACAGCGCGCGGCAAATGCGGTCAAGCGCATCGTCGGCACCGGCAGTGATGGCAACCTCTTCGGAAGCTAAGCCGAATTCGTCAGCAATCTCTGCCCTGAGTTCGGAGTCATCAGGGTAGAGATTGAGCAAAGTAGTGGGCAGCAGCTCGCCATCGACGCAGATTTTGGTGTCCGGCGCCGCGCTTTCATTGCTATCCAATCGCAAGCTCAAAGTCTCAACGGACTTGGCTTTGCCATAGTTGGCAACCGCATCCATGCGTTGAGCCAGACGGAACAGTGGATTGTATTTCATTTTTCAGACCACAATTTGGCCGAGCTCCATCACCACCAAATCCTCGGCGCCATTGGCTTTCAACAGCGGGATGAGACTGGTCAAGCCCTTGCTAGGCACGGCTGCTTTAACTGCAAAACCAGATTGCCCGTACAGGGTCGCCACCGTCGGTTCGCGCATGCACGGCAGTACATCGATAACTTTTTGCAGGGCGTCGGGACCCACATTCATTTCGATCATCACGCGGCTGCGAGCAGTCAAAACTGACTTCAATAACATCGCGAGGTCTTCAATACGGCGGCGGTGTAGCGGATGTTCCATTGCAGCGGGACTTGCATAAAGCCGCGTGGTCGACGTCAAGATCTCTGCCACTACCGTCAAGCCATTGGCGCGCAAAGTGCTGCCAGTTGCTGTGTTATCGACTATGCAATCAGCATCTTCCGGCGGAAATACTTCGGTCGCACCGAACGATCGAACGAACTGTGCGTTCCATTTCTGGCCTTCCATCCAGCGCGCTGTCAACCGTTCATATTCCGACGCGATCACCAATGGCTCGCCGGATTGCAGCTTCGCTTGCCAGCTTTGCGCCGGAGCGGCAGCCACAATGCTTACCGGATCCAATTCCAAATCCAGCACTTCCACCACATCAACCCCCAGCTCCTCTACCCAATCAGCGCCGGCAAAACCGACGTCCCGTCGGCCGGCTTGGAGCATTTCCAGGATGTTCTGCGGCTTAAGGATTTTCACCTCAAAGCCAGGTAGTGCGTTTTGCAATCGGTAGGACCGCTGTCCGGCCGCCAGATCAAATCCAGCATCTCCTAACAGAGTGAAAACCGAATCTTGCATCCGCCCTTTAGGCAGTGCTAATCGTGTGAGTGGAGTATTTGATTCCATGGTCGGGATTCCATTCCCGACCTCTAACCAACGATTCCGCTACTAACGCAAAACGCCGGCTCGAGGCCGGCGTTGAGTGATTTTGCTAGTCCACAGCAGCAACCATCAGCCGACCTTTACCAGGTGGTGATGATGGTGGAAGCGCTGCTTGGCGTTGCTCATTGCATCGAAGTGTAGCCGGATTTCCCCAGCGCGCAAGCAAAGTTTTTCGATGATGGGAGCGAAATCTACCGCCCGACTCGCGCCATGCGACGGCAGAAGTAGAAAATCTGCATCAGGTGTTCGACGTAATCGGTTTCGATGGAATAAGCCAAAACTCGGTTGGGTTCGGACGCGATCAAGCGTTTTAACTCATGCTGCCGCGCCTCTTCGGCTTGACCCTTCAAGTCGGGTTTCATCGACAGAACCAAGTCACCGGCTTCAGCATTACGCTGCGTCACCGCCAATAGCGCCGCTTCATATGCCTTAGTCACGGATTGATGCACGCCGTTCAAAACGTCGCTGGTGGCCTTGCTGATTTGCACCTTATCGTTAACGCGACTGCGTCCCAGCGGCACCAAATTGCGTTCAATTAAATCGCCAATGCTTTCCAAGCTATTGACCGCCTCAAATAGCTGCACCAATTCGGTGGTCAGCTCTTCGGGTAAGCTGCGCTGACTAATTTTGCCCAAATATTCAACAATGGTACCGTGCAAAATATCGACGTCGTCGTCTAAGGCCTCGAGCTTGTCCAGTTCTTCGGCCGTACCCGTCAGCACGACAGGAAAGGCTTTTTCCAGCATGTGGCGCACCCGGTTGCCCATGTGCAGGATTTCCAAACGCGCATGATCCAAGGCAAATGACGGCGTATCCAGTAGATGATCATCCAAATACTTCGCACGCACTTGAGCTTCATGTCGCAGCGAGCGATCCGGCACCATCCACTCCACTACTCGCGCAAACAAACCCGCAAAAGGCAGCAGCACCATCGCATTGAGCAGGTTGAAAATAGAATGCGCGTTTGCAATTCGACGCGGTGTTTCAGCGGCAATGCGGTCGGCCCCTTGCAGCTCCGGATGGGACGGTGAAACCGTTTCGGAAATCAGCGCCAGATGTTCGATCAGACCAATCCATAACAGCACACCAAAGACATTAAACAACACGTGCACCACCGCTGCACGCATGGCTTCCCGTGGGCGCCCAACAGCGGCGATTAATGCGGTAACGCAAGTGCCGATGTTCGCACCCAGGCACAAACCAATGCCGCCAGCCAAATCCACAACACCCTGTTGCGCCAACAAAATCACCACCGCGGTGGTCGCGGAGGAGGACTGCACCACAGCAGTAAATGCCGCACCCGCCAAAATTGCATAGCCCGGCGTGCTCATGCTGGCCATCCAATCCAAAAACGGCGGATGGCTGCGTAACGGCACCATAGCCTCGCCCATCATCAACATGCCGAGGAACAGCAAACCCAATCCCATCAACATGCGGCCGTGTTCGCCCCACCGCTTGCGCGCCGTAAAAGTAATTCCATAACCAACCGCGACCAACAACAACGCGTATTTCGTGACTTTAAAAGCAATCACTTGCGCAGTAATTGTAGTACCAATATTCGCGCCCATAATCACGCCGACGGATTGAGCCAACGACATCAGTCCGGCGGAAATAAAGCCGACCACCAAAACCGTCGTAACCGAAGACGATTGAATGACGGCGGTCACAAATGCACCGGTAACAACGCCCATGACTCGATTGCCGGTCAAACGCCGCAGCACCTTTTTCATGCGCGAGCCGGCCACCGCCTTTAAGCCGTCGGCCAGGGTTTCCATGCCAAACAAGAACAGCGCTAAACCGCCGCACAACTTCATAAAAATCTCAAACCACTGCATCAATCAGCGCTGGTAAATAGAGTGGTTGGAATTGTGATTTTGTTCAAGATGCGCTTACTTAAGGTACCCACACCCGACGCCGATCGCCCGTGATCATCGCACCCAAGCGCCAAATGCTGGGCGTGCAAATAATCGGCGATTTCCAAAATGCGCGTTGCAGGTAAACCAGTCACTACCAAGGTTTGCGGTTTGAAGTCCGCACATAGATCGGCATGATCAGCGGCAAAACTCAGCCAATAATCCGCCAAAAGTCGTTCGCCGACGGACTCCATATCTTCCTTGCCGGGCTCATCGCCGCTCGGTGTATATTTACCGGGACATTCGGCATTGTCATGCACGACATGAAGCAAGGTCAATGGAATGCCGCAACCGCGACAATAATGGATCGCCCACCTCAGAGCGCTGTGTGAAACGCTGGAAAAATCTACAGCCACTAGAACCGGGCCTGCGTCAGCGTCGGAATTTGAATGGGCGATGTCCACGGCAATTAGGCTACACTCGCGGCTTGCCAATCCCCTCCGCGCGGTGAAGAAAAGATGGAGTTCGCCTGCCCACAAACAAAGCGCATTGCTGAGCTGGCCAATGAGGTCGGGTTGGAATTACGCGCGATCATTCCGGCACAAAAACTCCCCGCCGACGTCATGACGCGCCTGGACCAATGGCTGCTTGAAGGGCGCGCGGCGGAAATGGATTACATCGGCGCGGCGCGTAGCGTGATGGGCGACGTCCGTGATTGGAAAAGATGGACGCGCAGTATCGCTTTATTTGCGCTGCCCTATCACCGTGCTGGCGGTGAGTTTCGCGGTGGTGGCCGGGTTGCCCGTTATGCGTTGGGGCGCGATTATCACAACTTATTAGGTAAGCGTTTAGAACGCCTCGGCAAGCGCTTGCGGCGTGAAAATATGGTACAGAATTTTCGCGGATGCACTGACGCGGCACCGGTTTTGGAACGTGAATGGGCGATCCTCGGCAACGTCGGCTGGCGCGGGAAAAATACCCTGGTGCTGGATCCGGCTTACGGGCCGTGGGTTTTGCTCGGCGAACTATTGATGGATCTGGAGTTGCCCACCTTCACCGCGCCCCCCCCCACCGACGCAGATTCCAAGCAAAAGCGCTGGGCGAGTTGCGGCAGCTGCACCGCCTGCTTGGACGTCTGCCCGACCGGAGCGCTGACGTCGGCGTATGAAATCGATGCGCGATTGTGTATTTCTTACCTGACGATCGAGCATCGCGGCTCTATTCCGGTCGAATTGCGGGCAAAAATGGGTGATTGGGTCTTCGGCTGCGATCTTTGCTCTGAAGTTTGCCCGTTTGGCCACCATGCCGACGATCACGCCGAAGACTGGGGCACCAAAGACGCTATTTCCGCCTTCAGACTCGAAGATTTGCTCGCCCTAACTGCCGACGAATTTGCCACCGCCTTCGCCGGCAGCCCGATTCGCCGAGCCGGCTTAGGCGGCCTGCAGCGCAACGCTTGTGTGGCGCTGGGGAATCTAAAACGGGGCGGACCCGAATTGGAGGATGCCGCCCGCTCTCATACCGACCCAATAGTACGGGAACACGCATCGTGGGCTTTGGCAGAATGAGACAAGGCTATCGCTTTGTTCAGCAGTAAATGACCGCCCCAAATCCTTACACTCACTGGATTTCCAATTTGCGTGTTCCTAAAAACTAAAAAAATTTATTGAAATATTTAGAGAGATTTAGCAACGCAGACCCCTATTTGACCCTATGTTTTTTGTGGGAGTTGAGTTCCTCTGGTGCTCGCCCTAGCTCTTTAGTCCCTCGCAAACGGTTCCCAGCCATGAATGCGAACGTCCATTACTACAACACGAAGAAGTACTGCCCATCCTGCCGGGAGTACGTTCGATTCCTACAAAGCCTCGACACATCTTTCTGCGTCGCATGCGGGTCCAAAGTGCGTCTGTTCAGCACCGCCGACCGAGCCGCTTTCTTGGACGGCCTTAAACGAGACAAGAATCCCAATCCAAATACTGATTCGGATCAAAAGCGAGTTTCCTAGAACTCGACCCTATACCCTGCATCCTTCTAGCCCTCGACTTTTGTCGTTGCGGCCGAATTAGCGCCTCGCTCCCCAAGCGAGGCGCTTTTTTGTTGTCGCGGCACTAGCCGTCTTCCGTTTTAGACCGGGATTATTGAACGGTGGCCTTAAACAGGTTAGTCACCATGCCGTACCGACCCGCTTGAATCCAGACGTCCATGCCTTGCGCGGCGGCGGGCACAAACTTGCTGACGGTAGCGTTGCCGGAAGCGTCGGCGGTGGCGGAGCCGATCAGGACTGGGTTTTCCAGGCTGAACGTTGTGCTTAGTTGCGGCACTTCGTACAAGCCTTTGCCAGTCAAGGTGTAGATGAAGTAAACCTTGCTGCCGGCTGGCGCGCCGGTGGTTTCAAGCACGGTGGTGGTTCCGGCAGTCAAGGTAGTCTCCGTCAACTCGAATGCACTGGGTTGAATTTCGTAACGCGCGACCCAGGTTCGCCAAGAACCGGAGCTACCGTTGGTCCATTCATGGTGACCCCAGAAGGTGCCTGGGTTGAGTGGATCAGGCTGGGTGCCGGAGTAGTCGCCCCAACGTCCGCTGGTATGCGCGTTGGCCGACGTCTTGACGACTTGGCCGGGGCGGAATTCGCCTAGTGGATCAGCAGCGGCCCTTACCGCGCGACCGATGGAAATGTATTCATTGCTCGCCGAACGCGCGTAAGTGATCGCGGCGTTGTTATCGGCGTCGACGGCGATGGATGGGAAAAAAGTGTAAATGCCGCCACCCAAATTGATTTCACCCCATTGATGCACGGACGGAGTACCAGTATTGGGCCAGCCATTGAGGTCGAATTCATACCAACGTGCCCGCGACCGAGTATTGTCGACGTGGTGCACAGCCCAAATCGATCCGTTGGCTTGGGCGCAACTCCAGAAGCGTGGCTCGAACAAGTAGGGCTTGATGGACGAACCTTTCTGCGGCGGGTGCGACGGGTAGGTGTAAGGCTCAACTGCTACCGTTGTAGTTACTCGGTTGTAGGAGGTAAACGGGTTGGTAATCGCATGCAGAATCACCGTTGTGTTGTTGCTGTTTTCGGTCGTCTGCGCTATGTACAACGTATCAGTATTGTCGTACACCACTGGAATACCCATCGACTGCTGTTTCGCTCCCGAAATCAATTCCGACGTCGTCACTGCGGCGCCACCGTTCAAAACGGAGGATTTATCGATCAGGTAAAGCAGGTATTTATCCGTCGGGCTGAAGAAGTCGGCGGTAAGTAGGACCGTATCACGGCTCAACGACATGTTTGGCGAATCGATGTCGCTGCCGGCCAAACTAGTAACGTCCATGCGGTATTTGTGCCAATCGTTGGCGTCGTTGGGCGAGTTGTCCTTGGACACGGCGAAGAGGAACATCGACCGATTCGTAGTGCTGCGTTCGCAAGCCATCGCCATGAAGCGTTCGGAATGCGGATCCCAGCAAACTTCCGGGTCAAACACAAAACCAGTTGCGCCTTGGTTGCCCCAGAATCCGTTGGATTCGATTTTGGTGCCCCACTGTTCGTTGCCGTTGCGGTCAAAAGCGGCAATGCGGCCGTTAACGATCACCATGATGCGATCCGGGCCGATTGCCATTTCTGGGTCGGGCGGAGTCCAGCCGGTGCCGGGAACGGCTTCGAAGCCGAAGTCGCCGGAGGTTGCTGGAAGCATCAAGCGATCTTGCGGTTGCCAGTTTGGATCCCAAATGGGTGGATTGGCGGCGAGTATTTCTTTACCAAAGTCGATGATTGCGGCTTTGGGTTCGCCCAAGTCACTCATGTCAGCCACCAACGCTGACCATTCCGATCCAGGGATTTCCTGCAAGTCGGGTTTCCGGGTTGGGTGCAAACTGAGGTGCACTGCGCTTGAGTCACCCAAACCAGCATCGCCGTCCCATGCCAATGCAACCGAGTCTTGCTCGGTCCACAGCACGCGGCGCACGCCAGTAGCGGCGGTCAAAATTTGGCGACCGGCGGATGCTGCCGAACCATTTTCTTTGCTCAGCAAGACACCGTTGGCGTGGAAGCGATGGATTTGAATGTCGCGATCGACTCCACCAGGCTGACCGGCGACGTCGCTAGGGCGCTCGGTATTGAAGGCGACTAAATAACGGCCATCTGGGGCGGCTGAAACTGCAACTCCGCTCTTCCAACCGTCGGCTGGGGTGGCGATGGTTTGCAGACCTAGCTGCTTGCCAGTTGCGTCGAAACGTGCACATTCAATTGCGTATCCGCCTTGATCCTCTACCAACCAGGCCGCCACAAATCCGCCCGACGTCAATGCATCGATGCTGGGTTCAATCGCGGTGGTGTTGTTGCTCAGCCGGAATTCATTGCCGAGGGCAGTGCCATCGGCGTTGAGGTAGCGAGCGTAAATCCCGCTGTGCTGATCGGCGTGGGAGCGTGCCCAAGTGACCAAAAAGCTGCCGTCGGCGAGCGCGGTCAGGCTAGGTAGAGTGTCCGAGCCGATTGCGACTTCGCTGATGATTTGCTCCGGGGCAAGCTTGCTTTCTGACTGGCAGGAGGTGGTGCAGGAATCATTCGCCGCACTTAGCAAACGCGCGCGCAGTCCAAAGCGCGCCGGACCTTGCACGTCTTCGTCGATTTGGTTGGCAAAAACCGCAAGCACATCGCCTTGCGTATTGGCGGCCAAAACTGGTGAAGTTTGATCATCTTGGCGCCGCGTATTGACCGGAATTTCAGCACTGGCCGCAACGTATTCACCATTCTGCAATTCAAACTTCCGCGCCACCACCGACGAACCGCTGCCATCTTGGCCATGCGATTCCCAGGCGAACCAAGCACTGCCGTCGGCGCCGATCGCGACCGAAGGCTTGTGCTGCATACCGGCCACGGTTTGGTTGATGTGGAGTTCGTGGCTGAGCGCATTGCCCGCCGCATCAAAACTGCGCGCGAACACGCCATAGGTTCCGCCTTCTTGGCGTCGGCTGTCCCAGGCCACCATTAGGCGGCCGTCTGGGCCAGCGGCGAGCGCGGCGTGAGCTTGACTAGACGACGAAAACACGCTGGCGCGCACGTCGTAGGCCGAGGTTTCAGAGATGCTCGTCGAAATTGAGCCGTCGGTTTGCTGCTGCGTGCTCGTGAACGACGAGCAGGCGGCGAGCGCGCCCAGAGAAACGGCCGAAACGACCGCGAACCAATGATTATTTGCCATCTGCGATTGAGGGATGGGAGGTTAAGAATGAAGCACTATCCTCCATCATGCACAGAATGGGCGGTGGGTCAATGCGGCGGAGGTGCGGCGGCGGTGCGGTTGCCCTGCGACGGCTCAGTGCGGCGGATAAACTCGACGCCGATGGGCCGTCCCGACCTCCGTTTGTGTTTGCTGCTGACGCGCGAGCTGTGCCGACTTGATCCGCTGCAGGTGCTGCGCGAGGCGGTGGCTGGTGGGGTGGATTCGGTGCAGTTGCGCGAGAAGGAAATGAGCGACGCCGAATATTTGGATTGGGCAAAGTTGGTGAAGGATGAATGTAGCCAACTGCGGGTGCCTTTGATTGTGAATGATCGGGTGCGAGTTGCTGCTGAAATTGAAGCTGCTGGTGTGCATTTAGGGCAAGAGGATATGAGCGTTGCCGACGCGCGCGGGCTGCTGCGGCCGGAGCAGTGGATCGGTTTGTCCACTCATTCCATCGACGAGTTGGAAGACGCGGCCGATCAGGAAGCGGATTACGTCGGCTTTGGGCCTATGTTTGCAACCGCTCTCAAGCCAAATCTCAAACGTCAATCGGATGACAACATCACAAGGGCGGCGATTTTTTCGCGTGTACCGGTGTTGGCGATTGGTGGCATCACGCCGGAAAATGTTGAACTGGTGCCGCGGCGGTTTGGGTTGGCGGTGAGCGCAGCGATTTGTGCTGCCGATGATCCACGGCTGGTGGCCCAGCAATTGCGCAGGCGCGGCCGGTGATTCCTGCGGGCGGTGCTTAGAATGGGGAGATGCCCTCCAATTTGCATTCGCCCCGACTCCATTCAGCTGTTGCTGGACTCTGCGCCATCGCGCTTTGGCTTGGTTCTTGTAGCGCCGGCATTGCCGCTGAGCAGGAATCGAATGTTCGATCCACCAAGGTCGGAAATGTTGCTGATTCGCAAACCGAAACTTACGCGGCCGAACTTTTTGATGGTTTGGAATACCGCAACGTCGGGCCGTTCCGCGGCGGGCGATCGGCGGCGATTACTGGTGTGGTCAGCGATCCGGCGACTTATTACTTCGGCGCGGCCGGCGGTGGAATTTGGAAAACGGATGACGCGGGTACAACTTGGGGTAACATTTCCGACGAATATTTTGGCGGTTCGATAGGTTCGATTGCCGTCAGTGAATGGGATGAAAATGTCATTTACGTCGGCGGTGGTGAAGTCACAGTGCGCGGCAATGTTTCGCATGGTGATGGCATGTGGAAATCCGTCGACCGTGGCGAAAGTTGGACGCACATGGGGTTGGCAAATTCGCATCACATTCCGCGGTTGCGCATTCATCCGAAGAATCCTGATCTGGTTTATGCGGCGGTGATGGGACGTTTGTATGGGTCGAGTGAAGAGCGCGGTGTTTATCGCAGTAAGGATGGCGGACAAAACTGGGAACGAATTCTGTTTGCCAATGCCGATGCTGGCGCCGTCGACTTGGTGATGGATCCGAGTAATCCGCGAATTTTGTATGCCAGCACGTGGCGTATTCGGCGCACCCCATTCAGTTTGGAAAGTGGTGGCGATGGATGTGCATTGTGGAAGAGCACCGATGGTGGTGATACTTGGGAGGACATCAGCGAAGCCGAAGGATTGCCGAGCGGAACTTTGGGCATTATTGGAGTGACGATTTCGCCGGTTAATCCGCAGCGTATTTTTGCGATTATTGAAAATGAAAAGGGCGGTGTATTTCGATCGGATGATGGCGGTGAGAAATGGTCGCGCGTCAACACCGAACGTAAGTTGCGTCAGCGCGCGTGGTACTACAGCCGCATCTACGCCGACACCAAAGATGCCGACGTCGTTTATGTACTGAACGTCGGTTTCTGGAAATCCAAAGATGGCGGTAAAACTTTCAGCGGCATATCTACGCCGCATAGTGACCATCATGATTTGTGGATTTCACCGAACAACGCCCGCCACCTAGCCATGGCCGACGACGGTGGTGGTCAAATTAGTTTGAACGGCGGTGAAGGTTGGAGCACTTATATGAACCAGCCGACGGCGCAGTTTTATCGGGTGACGACTGATGATTCTTTCCCGTACCGCATCTACGGTGCTCAGCAAGACAACTCTACGGTTCGGATTCGCCATCGTAGTGGCGGCGGCGGCATTGGCGAACGCGATTGGGAATCGACGGCTGGCGGCGAGAGCGGTTGGATTGCGATTGACCCGAATGATGAAGACGTGGTTTTTGGCGGTTCTTATGGTGGATTGCTGGAACGGCTGAATCACCGCACCGGAGAGCGTCGGATGGTCAACGTTTGGCCTGATAACCCGATGGGACACGGCGCCGAAGGCATGAATCCACGCTTTCAGTGGAACTTCCCGATCGTCTACTCGCGTCATGATGACAACACTTTGTATACCGCGGGCAACCACCTTTACTCGTCTACCAATGGCGGCCAAAGTTGGAAGAAAATCAGTCCGGACCTGACGCGAAACAACCCTGATTGGTTGGGAACTTCCGGCGGACCGATCACCAAAGACAACACCGGTGTTGAGTATTACTGCACCATCTTTTCGCTGGCCGAAAGCTTGAGTGAAGCAGGAGTTATTTGGACCGGTTCGGATGATGGTTTGATACATCTCACCCGCAACGGTGGAAAAAATTGGACCGAGATCACGCCGGCGTTGGAGTTGCTGCCGGAGATGGCGCAGATTAATAGCATCGAAGCTCACCCGAGCATTGCTGGTGGCGCGTACGTCGCGGCGACCCGTTATAAGTCCGACGACTTTAAACCGTACTTATTGCGCACGCTTGATTACGGAAAAACTTGGACGCTGATTACGAATGGCATCGCCGAAAATGAATTCACTCGTGTAGTGCGCGCCGACGCCAAACGCAGTGGTTTGCTTTACAGCGGCACCGAAGGCGGTATCTACGTTTCCTTTGACGACGGTGAACATTGGCAGTCGTTGCAATTGAATTTGCCGCAGGTGCCGATCACTGACTTGGCGCTTAAAAACGATGATTTGATCGTCGCCACTCAAGGTCGTTCGTTTTGGGTTTTGGATGACCTGACCCCGCTGCATCAACTTAGCGACGACGTTGCTGCTAGTCATGCTTGGCTGTACCAGCCGCGTCCGACTTACCGCATGGGCGGTGGACGTCGCGATGAGTCGCGCACGCAGGGGCAGAATCCTCACGCTGGAGTGGTTGCTTATTACTACTTGGATGAAAAGATGGCTGAGGAAAAAGTCACCATAGACATCCTCGAAGCCGACGGCACTTTGATCCGCAGTTTCCCTGACGTGGACGAAGAAAAGGAAAAAGCCAAAGCGGAAAAGGAGAAAGAAGAGGCCGAAGAAAAAGATGAGCTAGCCAAAGAAAAGCCTGAATCTGGGTCGACTGAAAATGTCGAAGTGCAAGGGCCGAAAAAAGAAGACGAACCTAAAGATGCACCCGACTCCGAAGCCGGCATGAACCAATTCGTTTGGAACATGCGCTACCCCGACGCCGAAGATTTCGACGGCTTAATCATGTGGGCCGGCAGCGTGCGCGGGCCGCGAGCCGCACCGGGCAAATACCAACTGCGCCTCAACGTCGGCGAGGTGAGCAAGCTTGTGGACTTTGAAATCTTGCAAGACCCACGTTCGACGTCATCGGCCGCGGATCTACAAGCGCAGTTCGATTTCCTGATGACCGCACGCAACAAGTTGACCGAAACGCATGAGGCGATCATCAAAATCAGAAAAGTGAATGCGCAACTAAAGGCGTTGAAAAAGCGCATGGGCGCCATGGACGAATCGGCCGCCGCCAAGATTGATCCCATCAAGGATTCCATCAGCGAGCTGAGCAAGGCCCTGAGCAAAATCGAAAAGAAGCTCTACCAGACCCAAAACCAAAGCGGCCAAGACCCTCTCAATTTCCCAATCCGACTCAACAACAAACTAGCGGCTCTAGCCTCAACCGTCAGCCAAGGCGACTTCCGCCCCACCGATCAAGCACTACAGGTGTACGCCGACATCAGCGGCCAAATCGACGTCTGCCTTGATGATTTAAACACCTTGCTCAGCAATTCCCTGCCCGCTCTCAACCGCGCGGTTTTGGAATCGCAAATCCCGGCGATTAGCGACAAATAGCGCTTTCTCACTTAACGAAGGCTAATCCACCACCTGCATCAAGCCGCCGGAATCTTTGGCTAGGCCGCGCAATAGGCCGTTGTCGCCGCCGATGGAAACGCAGTGGATGGTGATGTGGCTGACGGCGTTCCATTGATTGACTAATTCGCGAATGCGTTGGGGATTGTTGATGGTGCCGCCGCTGGGTTGGCCGTCGGTGAGTAGATAAATGGTGTCTAAGCCTTCGATTTTGAAGGCTGCTTCCAAACTATTAAAGATGGCCGTGGCACCGCCGATGCGTTGCTTGGTCACATATTCAATTGCCTCGGCGCGGGTTTTTTCGGTCATCTTCACCAGTTCTTTTTCCCACGGCCGGACGCCGGAATGGAAAAAGATCATGTTGAATAAACCGCCGTCGGCGTAATTTTTTAAGGCTAA
>JACKQG010004123.1_pt1 | contig 17080 bp, 18 predicted proteins | sample 8237621 | NCBI WGS metagenome assembly JACKQG01 (sample SAMN15677084, study PRJNA649215) | marine metagenome | biome: marine; feature: Black Sea; material: saline water; isolation source: suspended particulate matter (SPM) from the Black Sea western gyre | collected 2013-06-09/2013-06-10 | depth...
TTTGAGCCGGCCCTGCCGAGCCATTTCAAAATCGATGTGGACAGTACGGAATCCCTGATCATTGAAGGCGGGAAGGGGCTTTTGGGCAGCGACGGGGTGCTGTCCGTATATATTGAAATGGAAGGCTCTCTGGACCGCGACCGCAACCGGAAAATCATCAGCCAGATGGAAAATTTGGGGTACAGGGCACAACCGATGCTTTTCGAAGAACAACGGAATCTGGAATTCCGCAAAAATTAAAACGTCTGGCGGCAAAATTTGAGGGTGGCGTCGATTTCGTCATCAAGATTGCCGCCCGGCGTAAAGCCGGTGCCGAGCAGGCGGTCGATACGGTAATCCAGCCGGAGGGCTTTTTCGCCGGAGTCCGCTTCCTTGCGGCGAATGTTGGGACGACTCCCGAACATCGCCGCGGTTCGCCCGGCGATCCGTTCCGCCATATCCAGGATGGTCATGCTTCCGCCGCCAATATTGAACACACGGTCCGCCACGGCGTCTCCGTCAAGGGATTGGAAATGTTCGATGGCGCGGCAAACGTCCTTCAGGGCCACGAAGTCTCGAACGTCCAGTCCGTCACCACGAAGCACCAGATCGTTGCCCGTCGCCGCCCGTCTGCAAAGATCGTTGGCCGCCAGCAGCCAGCAATCGGCTTCCTTGTCCGCGGGGACACCGACCGCGTTGGACAGACGGAGAACGATACCCATTGGGCCATTCCCGCCCAGGACAATGTCCTCGGCGGCGAGATGGGTTTCGGCATACACGTGCGCTGGGCGGGGAGGAGTATTTTCGTCCAGGACACCTTCAAGCGGGGCACCATAGACATGGGCCGTCGATACATAAATAAACCGTCCCACGCCCGCCCTTGCAGCGGCATCGAACAGGTTTTCGGTGCCTGTGACATTGACGCGCACAGCCAGTTCCGGGTCGTTGGCGCACTGTGCGGCATTCAGCGCCGCCAAATGAACGACGGTATCAACCCCCAGGCAAAGGGCGCTGAAGTCCTTTTCGGCGGCAAAATCGGCGCCGGCCACCTCCATCCCCGCAGCCCAGGGCGGAACGGCTTCGGAATTTCGGCGGGTGGTCAGACGGAGTTCAAATTCCGGGTCGTGGCCCTGTTCGGAAAGATGGAGGGCAATCCGTCCACCCAGATAGCCCAATCCGCCGGTGACCAGGACGGTTTTGGTCATCCGTTTTCGGCCCAATCGTAAGGAATAGAAGAATCCGAAAGGTCTTTTATTTCCGATTCATCCGGAACGTGTGAGATCGAAGCACAATTGGCAATAAGAACAGGAGCTTCGCCATTGCGGGCAAACCCGTACCAGATCATTGTCGGCAGGGTCAGCAGGACGTAATTATCCTCACCCAGCGTCACGTCCTGGACCTCGCCCCGGGTGGGGCTGTCTTCGCGGTCGTCAAAGAGGACGAATTTGGCATTGCCCATGGGCACGGCAAAGTTCTGAACCATCCGTTTGTGTCGCTTCCAGCCTTTAACAACGCCAGGATTGACGGTGGAAAAATAGACTTCGCCAAAATCCTCAAAGACATCCCACTCCCGCCGCAACATGTGCAGGACCATTCCACGCTCGTCTTCGAATCGATTCAGGGGCGTGATGACAACACCGTCAATCACCGGCGCTGTCCTCATAGGCATGGATTTGCGCGCGGCTGACGTCCCAGGCGGTCTTGCCGCCGATCACCTTCTTGTACCAGTCGATACTTTCACCGATGGCGCGCTCGGAATGCCATTTCGGATGCCAATCCAATTCCAGCTTCACCTTGTCGATATTTAGCTGCAAAAGCCGGTGCTCAAACAAAGCGCCCTCTGGCCGATCCACTTCGACAGTGCCGCCGCCCCAGAGTTTCGCCGCCCGTTGTCCCAGGTCGCCCACGGTTAGGCCTGCGCCGACTTCGGGGCCAAAATTCCAGGAACCGCTGAAATCCTCAGGTTTGTCCGCCAGCGCGGCCGCCAACGTCAGGTAGCCATTCAACGGATCCAGGACATGCTGCCAGGGCCGGGTAGCGTCCGGGTTACGCAGCTTGATTGGGTTTCCTGCCTCCAGGGCACGGATGCAGTCAGGGATGATGCGGTCCTCGGCCCAGTCGCCTCCGCCGATAACGTTTCCGGCGCGCACGCTGGCTGCGCCAAACGCTTCGCGGTCCTGAAAAAAAGAATGTTGATAAGCGGCGAAGGCCATCTCCGCGCCCGCCTTAGAGGCGCTGTAGGGATCATGTCCGCCAAGTTCGTCGTTTTCCCTATACCCCCAGACCCATTCTTTGTTCAGGTAACATTTATCGGACGTGACGAAGATAAGAGCCCGAATATCGGCGTGGTTCCGGATTTCTTCAAGCACATTGGACGCGCCCAGAACGTTCGTGGAAAACGTCGTCAAGGGATCGTCATAAGACCGCCGGACAAGGGCTTGGGCCGCCAGATGAAAGACAAATTCCGGCTTCGCTTCGTCGAAAGCACGCCCAAGGGCTTCGGTGTCGCGAATATCTGCCTCAATATGGCGGATGTGCTTTTCCAGCCCAAGAAGTTCGAAATGGGAGCGCTCGTATTCCGGCGCCAATGCATAGCCGGTAACCTCCGCACCCAGTTCGTTGAGCCATAGCGCCAGCCATGATCCCTTGAATCCGGGGTGTCCGGTGACCAGAACCCGCCGCCCTTTGAAGCTATCCTGAAGTGAAGGCATGACCATTATTCCTGAATTTTCCAGGGAGCCTGACCGCTGGCCCACAAATCGTTCAGCAGATGGTGATCCCGGGCCGTATCCATGCATTGCCAGAATTCATCGTGCTCAAAAACCATCATTTCACCGTCGGCAACCAGCTTGCGTATAGGGTCCTGTTCAAACACAAGGTCTTCACGATCATCCAGGACGTCGAACAGTTCCGGGCGGCAGACGAGGAACCCGCCGGATATCCGACCGCCCGTAGCCTGCGGCTTTTCATTGAATTCAACTATTTGGCCTTTATCGTCGCATTCAATTTCGCCAAATCGGCCGGGCGGGCGAACGCCTGTGACGGTCAAAATTTTGCCGTGGGACTCGTGGAAATCCTGAAGCGCGCCGAGGTCCAGGTCTGACAGTCCGTCGCCGTAGGTAAGCATGAAGTTTTCCTCGCCGGCCACGTATTGCTGGATGCGCTTGATCCGGGCACCGGTCTGGGCCGCGTCCCCCGTATCGGCGAGCGTTACCCGCCAACCCTCCACGCCATTGGCATCATGAAACTCGATCTCTCTGTTTCTGCCGAGGTTGATGGTGAAATCGCCTGTAAAGGCTTCGAAATTCAGGAAGAAGTCCTTAATCACGTGGCCCAGATGCCCAAGGCACAGGACGAAATCCGTGTGCCCGGCAGCGGCATATGTCTTCATGATATGCCACAGGATCGGATACGGCCCTATGGGGATCATCGGCTTGGGGATGTTATCGGAAACATCGCGAATTCGCGTTCCTTGTCCGCCGCAAAGTATGACTACCTTCATATCGGTTCCTTTGCTGAAGGGAAAAGTTCGTGATCCAGGGAATACAAAAAGCCCTCGGTCATTCGTTTATGACTTTCAAAAAGCACTATCATGTCTACTCAAAGGGCATGCACAGAATGTTATAAAAAAATGGCTGCCTAAAGGGGGTTTTAAAGGCCAGATAGCTTTCCCAATCGGTTTCGATTAACCCATGTTCGATCAGGATGCCGACGACTCGGTAACCAAGGGGCGCCAGGGTGTCGTGGATGATTTGGCGATGTTCAGGAGTTTCCTGCCAATGCCCGGCCTCGAAAACGATCGCTGGTTGGAACCTTTCTATGGCACAGGCGCCCCCTTGAATGACGGCGGCTTCGTGGCTTTCGACATCAATTTTAATAAAATCCAACCTGTCGATATTTTCCTCTTTGCAAAAGGCATCAAGGGTCGTCGTGGCGACGGTCGTCTGATGACCTCCCTCTAGATCAATCCCCAAGCCGGAACACCGGACGTTGAGGAGATCGCCTTCCTTTTGGGCTATGGTGAAAGCCGCTTCACCGATTGAATCGCTCAGGGCCTTCAGGCTCACCACGGAGGAGGAAAACCCATTGATCTGGAATGTCTTGGCAAGAGCATCGGCCATGTAAGGCACCGGCTCGAAAGCAATGACCCGCCCCGTGGCACCGACGGCCTTTGCCATGGGCAGGGCCCAATCCCCCATATTGGCGCCAACGTCCATTACCGTACCGCCGGGGGGGCAGACCTTGGCAATGATCGGTTCTGGTGCCGGCTCATGGGTGAGCCTCTCGAGGGTGGTGATGTCGAGTTCCTTTGGGATGTAAATGAAATCCTTATCATCGGTTAGGATATATCCCCCGGTCCATTCATTTTCGGCCCGCTTTGTCAGGGCTTTCTGACGCGATGGGAATAGCAACTTCAGGGGTGTCCGCTCACGCTTTCGCGCCCGCAGATTGCGAAGCTGGAGAAGGGAACGAAACAGTTTTATCAAACTGTGAAGCGGGTCGAACTTTGACATCTATATTCCAAAATAACGGGTTCTAAACAGGCAGGGGACACCTTAATGCACCGGGGCTAATACAATTGCAGCACCAGTTTTAAGGTCGGGGCGAAGATGTTCTTGATGTCCCAGGAATAGGTCATGAAGCGCCCGCCCAGGCGCTTGTTTTTAGTCACCGACGTTGCGTTGTGAGAAATGACCTTGGCGTCCGTAAACACCCGGATTTTCCCGGACCAGTCCAGCCCGAGATCACGCATTTCCTTTTTCGCCGCGGTCTTCAACGACTTGGTGGAAATGGTGATCTGCCGGGTATTTTTGTTGTAGCGGATACCAATGATATATTCGCTGGTGGAATTGAAGAAACTGACGGACTTGCTTTTGAGCAGATCGCCGTTGCGGTGCCAGTTCACCTTGAAGTGGCCCATTTTGTAGTATTTGAATTCCTTGACCGACGGGTCGCGTCCGAAATCGGTTTTGATAATTTCGATCTGCTTCTTTTCCTGCGCCCGGTCGATCTTGCCTTCCTTAAGGCCTTTGTAGAGTTCCACCTTGGCCATGTAGCCGTCGAATTTCATGTCGAAGGAGCCCGTGCGGTGCATTTCGATCTCGGCGTCGAAGCGGATCGGGATGTAGCAGCCGCTTAACAAAACGGATAACAAAACGGGGAGGGCGATCCCCTTGAGGGCGGACAGTTTCATCATGGCCGGTATCTTATCACTCTTCGCGCTTGGCTTGCGTCCAATAAATATCCAGAACGTCTTCGACCGCCATGGCGTCGAAACCGTTATTGTCGGCGGCCATCAGCGATTCCATACGGCGGAAACGACGCTCGAATTTTAAATTGCCGCCGCGAAGGGCGGTTTCCGGGTCGATCTCCAGTTTTCGGGCAAGATTGACGCAGCAAAACAGCAGGTCGCCCACTTCGTCTTCCAGCCGCTCAAAATCGCCGGAGCGGATTTCGGCCTCTACCTCTTCCAACTCTTCACGCACCTTACCGACGACGGGGACAACGGTTTTCCAGTCAAATCCAACCCGGGCGGCGCGTTTTTGCAGTTTATGGGCGCGGGACAGGGCGGGAAGGGCATGAATGACGCCATCCAGGGCGCTTTCCATGTTGTCCACATTGCCCCCGGAGCCGCCATTGCCGTTTTCCTTTTCGGCTCTTTCCTGGCGCTTGGTTTCCTCCCAGGCATTCAACCGTTCATCCGGATTGTCATAAACCGCATCGGCAAACACATGCGGATGACGGCGCACCATTTTCTTGGAAATCCCGGCGACGATATCGTGAAAGTCGAAGGCGCCTTCCTCCTTGGCCATTTGCGCGTAGAAAACGACCTGAAACAGAAGATCGCCCAATTCGTCCTTCAGCGAGTCCATATCCTTGTTTTCGATGGCATCGGCAACTTCATAGGCTTCTTCGATAGTATGGGGAACGATGGTGGCGAAGGTCTGCTCGACATCCCACGGGCATCCGCCGTCCGGGTCGCGCAACTTGGCCATGATTTCGAGGAGCCCATCGATGGCGCCGGAATTATTCTTTTGATCGCTCATATATTGGAACCTCTGATTCCGATTTTAATAGATTTTTCATTTGCCAAAAACACCTCCGAAACCATCTCCGATTTTGGCCTTTTCAGGGGTGGGGACCCATATGCCAGAAATTCCGGATATTTCTATTTGTCGCATAATGTATATTATGGCAAATTATTATGTTATTTTTTCTTTCAAAGAGTTAGCGTTGGTTATCGTTGTTTTTTCAAGCTTTTGATTTTCAGAAGGTAGACAGCAAAATGGCGCGCACGCGTCACTTCCCCGCCGCACAAATACCGGCCGGAAATTTCCCGAAAAAGCCGCCGGAGAAATCCAACAGGGGCAGATTAAATTTCGATTTCCATTCCGTCATAGGCGGCCTCTACCCCGTCGGGTAAATCATCGTTTAATTTTGCATAATCGATGGTCGGTCCCAGGTGCGTCAAAATCGCCCGTTCGGGTTTGATCCGATCGATCCATTCCAGGGCCTGATCGACATGGGTATGGGTCATATGCGGCTGGATGGAAAATACGCCGATGATCCATGTCCCGACGCCCTCCAGAACCGCGAAGGATTCCTCGGGCAAATGCAAAAGATCGGTGGTAAAGGCAAAATCCCCGAAACGGAAGCCCAGAGTCCGCGAGAACCCGTGATCCTGATCGAACGCCCGGATATCCAGTTCGCCGATCTGGAAACGGTCTCCAGGCGAAACTTCATGAAGGTTCAGGACCGGCTTGTAATAAATATCGACGCCGGGCGCCAAAGGCGTAACCGTATAATCGAAACGCTGGTTGATGATGTCGATGGTCGTCGCATCCGCATAGACCGGCAATTCGGCGTTCATCGCCTTGTTGACGCCCCTGAGATCATCAATCCCGTGCAAATGATCGGCGTGTCCATGGGTATACAGCACCGCGTCCAGCCGCCGGATGCCGGCATTCAGCAATTGCTGGCGTAAATCCGGCGAGGTATCTACCAGCACAATGGTATCCCCGCTTTCCACCAGGATGGATGGCCTGAGACGCCGGTTTTTCGGGTTTTCCGGATCGCAATCGCCCCAGCCCTCGTGGATGGCCGGAATGCCGCTGGATGGACCGCTGCCCAGGATCGTTACCTTCATGAAGGAGGTGCTCCGGCTTTGGAAAACAGGCGAAAGAAGTTGTCCGTCGTCGCTTTATCAAAGGCGGCCCGGTCCATGCCCCGGACTTCGGCGAGGCGGGCGGCGGTAAAGGCGGTAAAGGCCGGCTCGTTGCGTTTGCCGCGTTTCGGAACCGGCGCCAGGTACGGGGCGTCGGTTTCGACCAGAATGCGGTCCAGCGGAAGGCTTTCGGCGACGGCGCGGATTTCATCGGCTTTGTTGAACGTCACGATCCCGGAGAAGGACACGTAGAATCCGATTTCCATAACGGTTTCAGCAAGTTCCGCACCACTGCTAAAACAGTGAATCAGCCCCGAAAAGGCCCCTTTCGCGTATTCGTCCCGTAAAATCCTGGCCATATCGTCATCGGCGTCACGGGTATGCACGATCACCGGCAGCCCGGCTTCCCTGGCGGCCCCGATATGGGCGCGAAAAAACCGTTCCTGCAGGTCCCTCGGGCTGTGCTCGTAATAGAAATCCAGCCCGGTTTCGCCGAAGCCGATGACCTTCGGGTGGTCGGCCAATTCCACAAGCTGCTCCGCCGTCACGTCCGGTTCGCTTTCGGCGTTGTGGGGATGGACGCCGACGGAGCAGAAAATGTTGTCGTACTTTTCCGCAATCGCCCGGACTGGCTCGAATTTGCTGACGTGCGTGCAGATGGTCAGCATATGACCGACTCCAGCCTCCCCGGCCCCGGCAATGATGGCGTCCAGGCCTTCGGCAAAGTCGGGAAAATCAAGATGACAGTGGCTATCGACGAGCATTTCGCGACATTCGGCAGGTATCCTATTTTTCGCGAGACACTATGCACATGATAACGCCCGCTCCGGATGGCAAGAATACAGCCACAAAAGGGGGTCCGGCAACACACGGGATAATTCCGCTCCAACCGCCTCCGAATGTGACGGATATCACAGTGGGTTTTCATAAAATACCATATAAATCGCATCTTCCTGGTTGAGATTTTACCCTTTGCCCGCCGAAATAATTGGCTGTTAAACGAAACCTATTAGAATGCCGAAAGATCAAATGATCGAAAATCTTGTAATCACTTCCGATACTTTACCAACTCACTCAGAAAATTTCGCCCTTTCCGCCGAACCGGCGGACCTTATGGCCATGTTCGACACGCCCGGTTCGGGACTGATCGATTCTGTCCGAAAGGCCCCAAGTCACAAGACTTTGGAGCGAATTTTGAGCACCATCATCCAATCCCTGTTCGCCGGGCCCGACGAGGCCCTGACACGGGACGGCTATCTCGCCATTGCCGGTGAAGCGACGAAGGTAACCCAGGGGGGAACGCCGGAAGGCCTTGATAAATCCCGCGAAGCCACCGTTGTCCTGGTGCAGCACCTGCGCCGGAAATATGCGGGGAAAACACTCTCCCCAGCCCTTAAAAAGACTCCCGAAGAGGCCCTATCCGATGGCGCCCTCCCTTCAGAACAGGGAGCCGGGGATTCATCCGAAACTTCAAAGGATATCCTTCTCCGGATTTTCTCCCGCTCGGTCAAAAGGCCTTTCGACGCCCTTTCCGCCAAACCGCCGGCAGAACCCATCGGTGCTTCCGGCAAGCTCCCGTTTTTGCTGTCCCCGGTATTCGCCGAACATTTTATCGGCATTCTGGAAAAAGAATTTTTCACCCTTCTATTGCAGTATTTTCGCGGCGTCATGGTTCAAGCCGATAACCTTCCCGCAGACCAGCGCGAAGAATTTATTTTGTCCAAACTGGAAGGCCGCAAGCAGCAGACCTTCCTAAAGGAAAGCTGGCAGGGTGCCTGGAAAGACCTAATGGACATTAAGAAACTACCAAAAAAGCCGGAAGCCTCGACCGGGGGCATGCTGAAGAAAATGATCAAAAAAATCGACAGCCGTCAGTCCACCGGGGCACGGGAACTTACGCCCGAGCAATGGGAAACCAAAAAAACCGAAATCGAAGCGGGCAACAAGAAGGCGAAGAAAATCTGGAAGGAAATCTGCAGGGAGTCCGATGATTACCTACCGCCCGAAGATACCGACAAAACCCTGCTCAGAGACATGTTCGGACGCTCCCCCTCTGGCCTGGAAAAGCAGATCACGGCCCTGCATCAGATTGTTACACAGGGCGGTAGCGTACCGGCCTTTGAAATTTACATCAAAAGCCGAAACGTGGACCTGGCCTTTCTGGCGGCTACCTTCCGCCATCCGGACTTATTCCTGAAAGCCCCGAAAGTGAACGAGGATAACGAGACTGGAGATGACGGCGATGACATCCCCAAGATTTCGTTTATCAAGAACGTTCTCAAGGGCTACGACGATACCCTGCGCCGCCAGTCCTTCCCCCTGCTCTATCGCTACGTCTTGTCGGGCTTGAGTTAAGCCTCCCGGATATTTCTGCAGCCCGTTTGTCAGGCTTCTTTTTCCGGCTCCTGATAGCGTGGGAAAACGCCTTCGGGTTTGGGCAGCGCCGTGCCGGGCTCAAGCGCATGATTGGCTCCGAGAAACTCGAACGTGCGGGCATCTTCGGGAACCGCCAGCTGGTCGAGAATCCTGGCCGAGGCATCGGGCATGTAGGCTTGAGTCAACAGGGCCAGATGACGGATGGTTTCCGCCAGAACGTACAGCACCGTCGCCATACGCTCCTGGTCCTCCTTAGCCAGCTTCCAGGGCGCCTGGGCATCGACATAGCCGTTGGCGGCGCGGATAACCGTCCAGATCGCTTCCAGAGCGGTGTGAAAGGCCTGAACATCCATGGCCTCGCGGACCGTATCGATCAAGCCATACGCGGCGTTGAGAAGCGCATCGTCGGCCCCCGTAAAAGACCCTGGCTTGGGCACCGCGCCATCGCAGTTCTTGGCCGTCATCGACAGCACACGCTGCGCCAGATTGCCGTAATCGTTGGCCAGTTCGCCATTCATGCGGTTGATCATGGCCTGATGGGCAAAATCGCCGTCGTTGCCGAACGGCACTTCGCGGAGCAGGAAATACCGCACCTGATCGAGGCCGAATGTCTCAACCAGCTCAAGCGGATCGATGACATTGCCCAGCGATTTGGAAATCTTTTCGCCTTCGTTGGTCCACCAGCCGTGGGCAAAGACCCGTTTCGGCGGTTCCAGGCCCGCCGCCATCAGGAACGCCGGCCAGTAAACCGCATGAAAGCGCAGGATATCCTTGCCGACCATGTGCAGGTTCGCCGGCCAGAACTCGGCAAATTCACCGGTTTCGATTTCGGGAAAGCCGACGCCGGTGATGTAGTTGGTCAGCGCATCCAGCCAAACGTACATGATGTGTGCATCGTCACCGGGCACAGGCACGCCCCATTTGAATGTGGTGCGGGACACCGACAGATCCTGCAATCCGCCGGACACGAAGCTTAAAACCTCATTGCGCCGGGTTTTCGGCAGGATGAAATCCGGATGGTCCTCGTAAAACTTCTCCAACCGGTCCTGCCAGGCCGACAGCCGGAAGAAATAGCTGGGTTCTTCCACCCATTCCACTTCAGCGCCGCTGGGCGCTGTTTTTGTCCCGTCCGGGCCGGTCGTCAGTTCGCCTTCCGTATAGAAAGCCTCGTCGCGGACCGCATACCAGCCGGAATAGGAATCCAGGTAGATTTCCCCGCGCTCTACCAGACGTTTCCAAATTTCCTGCGCCGCCAGTTTGTGGCGGTCTTCCGTGGTGCGGACGAAATCGTCATGGCTGAAGTTCATCGTCTCGGCGAGATCGCGGAAATTCTGGGAGACTTTGTCGGTAAAGGCTTTCGGATCGATACCTGCGGCGGCGGCGGACTTTTCCACTTTCTGGCCGTGTTCGTCGGTGCCGGTCAGAAACTTGACGATAAATCCGTCCAGACGCTTGAAGCGGGCCAGCACATCGCACGCCAGCGTGGTATACGCATGGCCGATATGCGGCGCGTCGTTGACGTAATAGATCGGCGTCGTCAGGTAATAGCGATTGCTCATCGGCGGCCTTCGGTTGAAGCCTTATCGGAGGCGAATTCGGCGGGCCGAAAGATCACGACCTGACGGCATCCTCGAGGGTTAAAAAGACATTCAGAACCACCTGCTTGCGGTCCAGGTTGACTTGATCGGCCCTGCTCAGCAGGTGGTTGATCTTTTCCCACACCTCAAACCATCTATCAAGGTTAACCACGGCGCATAAGCGGTCCATCAAGGCCTGTTCCGCGCTGCCCGCTTGCGTCATCCGCCCACCGCCGGCCTGGGTCTCCCGCCCTCCGCCCGTGGCGGCGTTCAGGATCATTCGCGCCAGCCACCACCGAAGCAGACCGGAAGCCGTATGAAAGGCCTCATCGGCGCCGGATTTCGCCAAACGTCCGCCGAAGGCATGCAGGGCCGGGACATCCAGCCGGGGCAGGGTTTCCAGCAAAGCCAGCATATCCCTGTACAGCTCCAAACCCCCTTCTCCGGCGAGGGCCAGGGCGCGCCCGGGGCTGCCGTCGGCCAGGGCCGCCAGCGACCGGGTGTCCTGGACGTCCAGTTCCGGGCGCCAGTGTCCGAGCAAAGCGGCCACGCTATCAACGCCTAGGGGCTGCAACGCCAGTTTCCGGCAGCGCGAACGGATAGTAGGCAGCAAACGCCCCGGATTGTGGCTAACAAGAAGCAGCAAGGCTTTTGCCGGCGGTTCTTCCAGAACCTTCAGCACCGCATTGGCGGCGTTGACGTTCATCTCGTCGGCGCAATCAATGACAACAACCCGCCAGCCACCCTCGCCAGCGGTGTGATGGAAGAAATTTCCGACCAGACGAATATCATCGACGACGATCTCTGTTCTCAGTTTGCCGGTCTTTTCATTGACGGTGCGCTCGACGCTCATCAGATCGGAATGGCCGCCACTGGCAACCCGCTTGAACACCGGATGGTGGGGCGGAACGTACAACGGCCCCTGCTCTTCCTGACTGTCCGGGATATCCGCCGGCAACAGGTCATCACCGAAAAGGCCGGCGCCAGCAGACGCCTCTGCTTCCGGCGCCGCATTGCCGCCTGACAGCACATAGCGGGCAAAGCGGTAGGCCAAGGTCGCCTTGCCGATACCTTCCGGGCCGGAAATCAGCCAGGCGTGGGCCAGACGTCCGGCGTCAAACGAGTCCCGGAGCAGATGTTCGGCGCCGTCATGGCCATGCAAATCGGGGTTTTCCCGGGGCGCCGGAATTTCGCCGCTATCATCCGATGCGCCGCTCACGTCAGGACCCTTCCGAGGCGTATTTCAACCAGATCCAAAATCTCTGCGTGAACCTTTTCCGGGGTCCCAGCCGCATCGAGCACGGCGCATCGTTCCGGATTGCGGCGCGCAATATCCAAAAACCCATCCCGGAGACGGCTGTGAAAATCGTTACCCATTCGTTCGTAACGGTCCTCCCCTTCCCCTTCCGCGGTTTCCCGGTGGCCGGCGCGGGCGAGGCCGTCCTCCACCGGGATATCGAGGATAACCGTCAAATCGGGTTGGAATTCGCCTAGTACCAGTTTGTGCAGAGCCGCCATGTCCGACTGACCGAGGTCATGGCCGTAGCCTTGATAGGCCACGGTGGAATCGGAGAATCTGTCGGAGATCACCCACCGGCCGGCCGCCAGGGCCGGCATTATGGTGGCCTGGACGTGCTCCACTCGGGCGGCGAAATGAAGCAGCGCTTCGGTCATCGGCTGCCAGCGGTCCACGGCCCCTTCGACGAGAAGGCTTCGGATGATTTCAGCCCCCGGCGCGCCGCCGGGTTCGCGGGTGGTCACGGCCTCCTGCCCGGCCCGTTCCAAGGCGTTGGACAACAGGCGTATCTGGGTCGACTTACCGGCCCCCTCACCGCCTTCCAGGGTGATAAACTTTCCGGCGGATTGCGGGCCCGCCCCCCCGCTCACCGGGTTTCGCCCCAGAGAATCCCTTTCAGGGCCGTACCCAGGCGGCCAATAAGGCCAAGCCTGGAAACATCGCCGGCGGCAACAAGGGAAATTTCGATGGTTTCCTCACCCGGCGCGGCCACGACCAGTGTCGCCAGCTTATCGCCCTTGGCAACAGGGGCGGGAACGGGGTTCTGAAAACGCACGCTGACCTTCATTTTCCGGCGCGCCTTGCGCGGAAGGGTCAAGAGCATGTCCTTTTCGACCACCAAACCCACCGTCGGCTGCTGCCCCAGCCAGACATCGGCATCCGTGACTTTTTCTCCGGCGCTGAACAGTTTGTAGTTATTGAATTCCCTGAAACCCCAGGCCAATAGCCTTTCGGGTTCGGTGCGGCGTTTCTTTTTCGACGGCAGACCGTTTATGACCAGAATCAGGCGGCGGTCTCCCTTCTTCGCCGAAGCGGTCAGGCCGTATCCCGATTCCAGGGTATGACCGGTTTTCAGACCGTCGGCTGAAATGTTCAGATATAAAAGCGGGTTCCGGTTGGTCTGACGAATGGTGTTGTAGGTAAATTCCTTTTCACTGTAGTAGGCGTAATATTCGGGAAAATCCCGGATGGTACGTTCCGCCAGCAAGGCCAGATCCCTGGCCGTCGACGTGTGGCCCGGCACTGGCCAGCCCGTGGAGTTTTTGAACACGGTATTTGTCAGGCCCATTTCCCGCGCCCGGGCGGTCATATCCTCGGCAAAGGCCTGCTCACTGCTGGCCAGCCCCTCGGCCACGACGATACACGCGTCGTTGCCGGACTGTACGATGATCCCCCGGATCAGGTCCTCCACCCGGACGCGTTTTCCCGGTTCCAGGAACATGGTGGAACTGCCGCTTTTCGCACCCCCCTTACGCCAGGCGTTTTCGCTGACGACAAAGGTGTCATCCAGGGTCAGGCTACCGTCCCGCAGTCTTTCAAACAGGACGTAGACGGTCATCATCTTGCTCATGGACGCCGGCTGCATCGGCTCATCGGCGTCCTTGTTAAACAGAACCCGGCCCGTGGCTACATCCAGCAGAATGGTGTAATCGGCAATGGTCGTAACGGCTTGCGCTGGAAAGCTCATGGCCAGGAACAAGACGAAAAGTCCGAACAACAGAGCCCCCGGCCTCAAACAGGTATGCGGGCCGGAACGCAGGTTTTTAAGGAAAGCTCGGGTCGTCGTTTTCATGCAGATTCTTCCCGGTTAAACGCTCCTGCGTTGGTAACACCGGATTGTGGCGACAGCAAGACCGGCTCTCCGGGATGAATTGGTCACAACCTAATCAACAATGATCCGTGCGTTCGGGTACCCGGCCCGCGTGACGGCCTCCAACATCCTGTCGGCGTCGGTGACGTCGTCCAGTGGCCCGACACGAACCCGAAAAAGGTCCCGGCCCTTGACCAGGACCGAGGAAACCTTAACCGGCCCGATCGCCGTTAACCGGGCCCGAACCCGGTTGGCGTTATCAAAGCGCCCGAAAGCGCCGGCCTGAATAAACAGATTGGTTTTTCGGACCGGCTGGATGGTGACCACATTGCTATCGCCCGGCGTGGCCTGGAGTGTATTGGAGGCGACGCGGCGCGGTTGGGATTCCGGTTTTGGGGGAACCGCCTGCTGTTGGCGGGCCTGTTCCGGTGCGGTCTTGCCGCCGGGCGGCAGGGCCAGGGATTCCGTTGAAACATTGGGTTTTGGAAGCCGGTCCACGGTGATCGGCGAACCGGCCTGGGCCAGTTGGGTGCGGCCTTTGACGCGCACCGCAAGGGCGCGGCTTTTATCGGCCATGATCTGGACCCTGACCCTTGCCGTACCGGCGTTTTGGAACCCAAGCAACTGCGATCCCCGGCGGGAAATATCGATAATGCGATTGCGGGCGAACGGCCCCCGGTCATTGACCTTGAGGATCAGGCTGCGTCCGTTTTGAAGATTGGTCACGCGCACATAACTCGGCATCGGCAAGGTCCGGTGCGCCGCCGTCAGGGCGTTCATGTCGTAGGTTTCGCCGTTCGCCGTGCGGCGGCCATGGAATTGCGCCCCGTACCAGGACGCGATCCCGGTTTCCTCGTAATCGTAGTCTTCGGCCGGGTAATACCAGACGCCCTGAATTTGATACGGATCGCCGACCTTGTAATTGGGGGATTGGGATTCGTCAGCCGAACCCGACACCCGCTTTGCCGTGTGGATAAGAAAACGGGTCTCTGAACAACCCGAGAGAACAACAGCAATCAGGACTGGAAAAAGCCAACCCCATCCGTTCCGCGCATCTTTTTTCAGGATCCCCAACTCGCCCACCAACTTAAAAACGTCCAATACAGTAATCAATATCTTGTATCAGATGGAAACGCAATTCCCGTTATTTTGTGCCTTGGAACCGTTTAACGGGTCTTGATCCGGAGCCTTTCCAGAAGCCCCATGTTCGGATATCCGTCGGCGGGCAACAGGGATTTCTTTTGATACGCCCGGATGGCGCTTCGGGTTTGCGGGCCGGCGACACCGTCCGAGCCGCCCGTGTCAAATCCCCGCGCCGTTAACAGGCGTTGCATGTCCTTGATATCGTTTCTGGACAACGGAACTTCGACGCTCGGGCGTTTGCTTTTAAACGGAGGCGCGCCGACCAGCCGGTCGGCCAGATGCCCAACCGCGACGGCATAAAGAATGGACCGGTTCCAGGTCAAAATGGTGCGGAAATTCTTGTACACCAGAAACGCGGGCCCGTTGTATCCCGCCGGCAGGACGATGGACGCCTCCTCGGCCAAATCAGGAAGGCTTTTGCCGTCCATGCGCTGGACCCCGAGCGCCCGCCAACTGGATAAGGGCTTGCGGACGCCAAGTCCCGTCAGTTCCAGTTTAAATCCCTTCGGCAAGCGGACTTCCCGCCCCCATGTCCAGCCGCGCCGCCAGCCCGACCGGGACAGATAGTTGGCGGCAGACGCAAACATGTCGGGATAGCTGTTCCACATGTCGCGCTTGCCGTCGCCATCCCCGTCCACGGCGAAATCCTTATAGGTGGTGGGAATGAACTGAAAATTCCCCATCGCACCGGCCCAGGACCCCTTGACGCGATGATTCACGTCTCCCCGGCTCATAATTTTCAGGGCGGCCATAAGCTGGCTCCGAAAAAACGAGCCGCGCCTGCCATCGTGGGCCAGAGTTGCGACAGCACCAATCACCGGGAAAACGCCGGTATATTGTCCGTAATTCGTTTCCAGCCCCCAGAAAGCGGCAATAAACCGGGGCGGAACCCCGTATTTGCCCTCTATTTTCTTTAGCAGTTTGCCGTGCCGGGCCAGCATTTCCTGACCCCGCCGGATCCGTTTGTCGTTAATGGCGTTGTTCAGATAGCGCCAGAACGTCAGGGTGAATTCCGGCTGGCGCCGGTCCAGTTCGACGACCCGCTTGATGGGTTTCAATCCGGTCAGGGCAAGGTCGAGAAATTCAGGGGAAATGCCCTGCCCCACGGCTTCCAGGCGAAGTTTTTCAAGCCATCCTGAAAAAGGTTCAGCCGGCTCAGCCGCTGTCGCCGGGACATGCGTAAAAACCGCAAACAGGCAAAAGACGGCCGCGGAATACAAGAGTCTGGAAACAGGCTTAGGTATGAACATGTCTGTCATTCTTCTGACACGCAGAAATTGGAACGGCAAGCCCTCACGCATTCCTAGTTCATGACCTGACGCGGCCCCGGAAACAATTCATCGGTTTTTCCGCTCATCCAATAGGACAAGAGCCCGAGATATTCATGAATGGCGCCACCAAGGGAGCCGACCCCCCCGCCCAGATTGAAATGCAGGGGAAATTTCTGGGTTTTACGGGTTTTAAAATCCACGGGATATGGCGTCACCTGCCATCCCGCTTTTCGGAAACTGCCGACGGTCCTCGGCATGTGAAACGCCGAAGTAATCAGTAACCACGTTTCGCCCTTTTTCGGCTTTACCAGCTCGAAGGCAAGAGATGCATTTTCCGCCGTGCTTCTCGATTAATCCTCGCAAATAACCCGCCCCAAACCCACGCCACGCCGGCGAAACAGCGGAACGACAGCATGGGCCTCCTTGTATTCCTGATAGAGACGACTGCCGGAACCGCAGCCA
>JACKQG010004124.1_pt1 | contig 17077 bp, 20 predicted proteins | sample 8237621 | NCBI WGS metagenome assembly JACKQG01 (sample SAMN15677084, study PRJNA649215) | marine metagenome | biome: marine; feature: Black Sea; material: saline water; isolation source: suspended particulate matter (SPM) from the Black Sea western gyre | collected 2013-06-09/2013-06-10 | depth...
ACGTTTCAGAGTCAATTTTTCGGAGCCTTTTTCTGGCAGCGGTCTTGGTCTCACCTAAACTGTTCATCGGTGGTCATGCCAACCTCTTCAACACCTGCTCAAAGTTTTCTTCATAATGCGTGCAGAGAGATTGGGTGCCGCTATCGATGATGTTGCCGCCGCCGACAGCTTCGAGAAAAACAGCGAAGCAGATAAAGTCATTATTTTAATTACCGACGGCGAGGATCACGTCGGCGACCCGTTGAAAATGGCGCAAAAACTCAAAACGGAAAACATCCGGCTCTACTCCATTGGCGTCGGCACACCCGAAGGCGAACTGATTCCGGCTCAGGGCGGCGGCTACGTGAAAGACAAACAGGGTCGTGTGGTGAAAAGCATCATTAACGAAACGCTGCTCGAACAACTCGCCCGCGAAACCGGCGGCTTCTACGTCCGCTCCGCACCCGGCGATTTCGGCCTCGACCGCATCTACAAACTCGGCATTTCCGGTCTTCAGCGCGACGAACAGGAAACACGTCTGGCTAAAGTGTACGAAGAGCGCTTTGGATGGCTTGCCGCCACCGCCCTGCTTTTCCTGATGGCCGAAGGACTTCTGCGCGCGCCGAAAGCGGTGCTCTTACTGCTTCTGTTCTGGGCGCCTCATGTTCAGGCGGCAGAAGAAAAAAATTCAGCAGTGGATAACTACAATCTGGGCTGTGAGCTGTACCGGGCGAACGATTTCCAAGGTTCGGAAAAACTGTTCGGTGACGTCGCCAGTCGTACCGATGATGAAAAACTCAAATTCAAAGCGCTCTATAACCGCGGCACCACCCTGCTCGCCGGCACCACCTCCGGCCAAACCACCAACCGGCTCGAAGCCGTGGCCGAGGCCATCCATCTGTTTGAGCAGTCGTTGGAACTGAACCCAAACGATCTGGATTCCAAACAGAATCTGGAACGGGCGCTCAACATCATGGTCAGCGGACGGATCAAACAAGCGACTCAACTGATTAATGAAGCCGACAGTCTGCTGGAACAGTTCCAGGCCAAAGCCGCAAAAGAAAACTATGAGACGGTCAAAAAGACGCTGGATCCCGTTCTGGAGGATTTCGCACCGAGCCACAAAGAGGTTCAGCCGCTCATTGACCGCGCCGACGGACAGCTCCAGATGCTGGAACGTGCGGTTGAGCAGACCAAAGAAGAAATAAAAAACGCCAAACATGCAATTGACCTCTTTGACTATCAGGCCGCCGCCGATGTGATGCTGGCTGACAAGCCGGAGCGCCGCTGGGCCTTTGATCTCGATCCGGAACTGGCGCAGGAGTTCCAGCAGCTGATTCAAAACAACCAGAATGTGATCAACATCGTGTACCCTCAAAACCCGCTTAAACCATGAAACGCATCATTACAGTTTTGATATTTCTGTGCGGCTTCGCTTCGGCGCAGACGGCCACGGAGTTGTTTAATCCGGCGGCGCGGGAATACATTTTCGGCAATACGCCGGTGGCCAGCAATCTGGTTACACAAGCGCTTGCAAAATATCCGGATGACGAGAAGCTTCAGAAACTGAAGGAGTTGATCGAACAGCAGCAACAAGACCAACAGCAACAAGACCAGCAAAACCAGCATCAACAAGACCAGGATCAGCAAAACCAGGATCAGAAAAATCAGCAGAATCAGGATCAGCAGAATCAGCAAAATCAGCAGAATCAGGATCAGCAGAACCAGGAACAGGAACCGCAGGAGGCTCAGCCATCACCTGCTCAACCGCAGCAGGCCGGTGAAATGAGCGAAGAGGAAGCACAGCAACTGCTTGACGCCATGAAGCTAAACGAAAAAGATCAGCGTCAGGATTTGCGGCCCTATCTCGGCCAACCCGTACGAGTCGATAAAGATTGGTGAGGATGGAAATTTGAAACTGGAAACTGGAACCGAGACGAAGTCGAGCTGGGCACGGCGAATGCAGGGCAGCGCAGCGGCAAATTTTAAAATTGCCGCCTTTGTTACTCTACTGGCCGCACAGGTCTTTGGGGCGGATGTAACCATGACGGTAAACCCGCCGATTATTTCACTGGGCGAGGCGGCGCAGATCCAGGTTGAGGTACGCGATGCCAAACGGCCGCAAGCACCCGATTTTCCGCGCGTCGACGGCTTGAGCCTTTCCGGCACAGGACAATCCAGCCAGACCCGCATCATCAACGGCAAAATGGACAAGTCCGTTTCCTATACCATCAACGCCTATCCGCAGCGCACCGGCGAGTTCACGATCGGCCCGTTTAACTACAAGGTGGACGGCGAAGTGAAACGGCTGAGCGGTTCGCTGAAGGTGGTCGGAACATCCGGCGATGTGACAGATGCTCAGAGCTGGAACGACATGGCGTTTGCACGGATCACCTCCAGCCGGAACAGAGTGTATGTGCAGGAACCGTTCAAGCTGACGCTGTCCATCTACTCAAAATCCGGACTGCAGATTCAGCGTGTCGAAAATCTGCAGGGCATCCCGGAAACGGGCCTGTCAAAAACAGAATGGAATGAAGCGCCCGCAACACGCGAAACGATCGATGGCGTTTTATACGATGTCCGCCGGTTCACCGCATCGTTGCGCGCGATGGGCTCCGGCTCGTTTGAGTTCGCGCCGACGGTCACCATACAGGTTGCCAGCCCCCGGCAACAACGGCAGCGGGATCCGTTTTTTGGAGGATTCAGTCTATTCGATGCCGTACAGACCATTCCAGTGGAACTGAGCACCAAGCCGGTCACGATTGAGGTACTGCCGCTCCCAACCATTGGAAAACCGGGAAATTTCAGCGGGGTGGTCGGGCGATTTAAATTTAGAGTCACCGCAGAACCAAAAGAGGTTGCTCCCGGCGATCCGATTACCCTGCAAATGACCCTTATCGGTGAAGGCAACTATGATCGCATTCTTCCGCCCGCCCTGCCGGCCGAAGCCCCGTTCCGCCTCTTTGGCGATGCAGTCCGCCAACAGGGCAACAACGGCGTCCGGTTTGAGCAGGTTATTTCGCCGCAAAATGCAACCGTCACCGAAATTCCACCGCTGGATTTTTCCTACTTCGACAGCGAAGCAGGACAGTACCGGACCGTCAGCAGCACCCCCATTCCCATCACCGTCAACGCCTCGTCCAACAACACCGCGCAGGTTTTCGCAGCGCAGGAGACCTTAACCGCTGCACCGGCCGATACGCCTTTCGCCACAGAGAGCGATGTGCAACGCATCACCGGCTGGCTGAAAAAACAATGGAAACGGATCCGCCCGTGGTTGTGGACCCTTTCCGCCGCGCTGGGGGCCGGACTGCTACTTTTCCTCGCACGGCGGTTTTATCAACGGCGCCGTAAAGACACCGCGAGAGTTCGCCGCCAACAGGCTCCAAAGGCCGCGCGCGCCGCCCTCAAAGCCGCCGATGACGCCCTCCGGAAAAACGACACCACCGCATTTTATGAAGCTGCCGGAAACGCACTGAACTCCTATTTCGGCAATCGCCTAAACCTTCCACCGGGCGAAGTCACACCGCACATCGTCCTAAACGCAATGGAAAAAGCCGGTCTCGAAACAGAGAAAGCAAAATTCCTTTTCGATCATATAGAGGCGGCCCGCTACGGATTATCAACTTCGCAACAAACCGCTCATAAACTGCAAACCGTGAAAAACGACCTTCAGGGCCTGCTAAAGGCTATCGAAAAAACGAAATTGTAAACTTCTAGAGCTCAGCAGGTTTTTCTTGTGTAAAAACTGCAAATCTGTAAGCTGTTGTATGAATGAATTTTATGAAACGAACGAGTCGCAATGCGTGGCTGTGGTGGACCGCCATCACAAGTCTATCAATTGGAATCGCCATCTACATTCTGCTTATACCTGCGGAATACGATGTGGATGTTCGAAGCTATCGCTCCCTGGCTCTGGTGACCTCATTTGGAATCACCGGCCTGTGCGTCATCATCGGCACCCGCGGACGCTGGTTCGGAAAAGGGCTCTAGATTTCAGCTTAAATCAGCCGATCCGGTTGCAAAACTAAGCAGGACAGGCTTTCAGACTGCTTGTCCCGCAACAACAAACCAACTGTAGACAGGCCCATACTGCTGATTAACCCCTGCAAAAAATCAAAACATTCAAAACCCAGTGCGACGTAAGCGTCCGAGATTTGACCTCCTGGCCAGGATTTTAATTTGAGATAGCATTGTTGCCTTTAACAAGGAGGTGACGATATTTGACCCACTCATATCGGCATCGGGTTTATGAATCTTGATGCTTGAGACCTGCCCCCTCGTCCCTTTTTTCCCGCATTCTCGGACTGACCCTGTCCCTTTATCGGACTGACCCTGTCGGCTGACCCTGTCGGGCTTGTCAAATTATCGGACTGACCCTGTCGGCAAAGCTCAGGCAAAATGGCTTTTTGAACGTCTGCAAGCCGGCACAGGAAAAAAACACTTTGTGCAGCCGGTTGTTGTATATCCCGGCTGGTTTGTTCAAAACAACAATGCCCGCAATGCCAAGGTTTGGGTGATTAACGAAAAAGCTCTCGCAGCATTTATTGATAACTCCTCAGGTGAGATGTCTGACGCAGAAATTGCCGCGACATCAGATCATCTCAGCCGTTGCATACAATCCACCTTGAACTAATCCAACCGTAGCATGAACCTCAAGCAACTGGCAGAAGAATGCGGGAAATCGCCGCCGTTTATCATGACGGTGCAGAAGAGTTTCGGTCTGCCGATTCTCAAAGAATACTCTGACGGCTTTGCTGTATTGGTTAGCAAACTGATCTGGCTGCAAATTGCTTCAGTCCCTAAGAAAGAGATTCAGACCCAGCTCAGCCGTGAGCGCAAGCTGCTCGAGTTGCTGAAGGTAGACAGCCATACGCCCTCTCCGACATGGTTTGAGGATCAGTGCAAGGACAACTGGGGCCCTGGTCATCTGCTGTTGTCCGGCTACAGCCTGGGCCATACCTCCGGCGTTCAGACTGGGCTGGATTTCTCCGAACGTGAAAGCGAGTTGTTCGGTAGCCAGGAAATGGGCGATGATGCCCTCCGCGCTCTCGCCCTTTGCATGGAGTCCCAAGAAGCCATCCTCTCCCGCCTCCGGCAGGAAATACCGACCCTCGCCTCCGCCCTGAAATGGTCCCGCAAAGTCAGCGGCTGAAAATTTCTCTAACTTTTTTTCCGAGCAGGGCCAAAAATCAAACGGGACTCCTGTTCAGAACCCCGCTTTGCTCATTCGGTTGATATGATCAGACCCCAAGGCCTTCGGCTGGTCAAGCCGCCAACTCCGGCTCGATCTCTGCCAGCTTCTTTAGGATCGCGGCCTTATCCAACCCCTCGCCATGTTCCAAAAGCCAGACGATTTTGTCGTGAGGGGTAGCCTTCTTTTCCTGCGGACCACCTGTCAGGGCTTTGGGGAGCGATGATTCCAACGCATGGCGAAATTCCTCACGATTCGGACGGAAATAGTGTTTTAAGACCACTTCAACGGTGGAATGACCGGTGACGCGGCGGACCAGCTCCATGGGAACCCCGGCAGTCAGGGCCATGGTGATCCAGGTCGTCCGCAGGGAGTGGAAGCCTTTGATGTTGGCCTGCTTGCCATTTGTCCGCTTCCGGTGCGTTTCGATCTTTGAGTTCTTCGCAGAATTTAGTGGGGATTTTTTCACAACCGTTCGCATGCTCACTAGAGTAAACAGCCGAGGAGTAGAGAGATTAGAAGGAATAAACAGCATGGATTTTTGCAGAGACCTTGCCAGCAAACTCATTTGCATTTAAGGTTTTGCGAAAAATCGAGCCATGTCATTAAGGCTGCTCCGGAAAACCGGAGTACTGTTTATTCCATAGTTGAAGCATCCCTCCTCGGAGCCTCTCGGGCTTCCTCTAGCGTCAGCGGTTGTAGAAAATTTCCCTCTTGTTCCACAAAAATATACGAAGCGCCCCATGTTCTCTGCCTCCGTTTAATGCTTCAACATGCAACGCCCCCGCACAAAGAGGGCGAATCAAACGGCCAAACCCGAAGTCGGGCCGAACGAGGCAGAAATAAAAAAACAGCACCTTCTGCAAAGTGCTGTGTGACAGGTAGTTAATTGGTACCCCGGACAGGGCTCGAACCTGTGACCGTCGGATTAGAAATCCGATGCTCTATCCAACTGAGCTACCGGGGTATTTCGATTGAGAAGTACAGATTGTCGATTTTCGATTGAGATTTTGCAATCCCTTTCGACGTTACAAGCGAAGTTGGATCATCCAACTGCCTGTCCGCCATAGCTCTGAGAGCGACGGCGGAAGCTACCGGGGTATTTCGATTGAGAAGTGCAGATTGTCGATTTTCGATTGAGATTTTGCAATCCCTTTCGACGTTACAAGCGAAGTTGGATCATCCAACTGCCTGTCCGCCATAGCTCTGAGAGCGACGGCGGAAGCTACCGGGGTAACGGAAGCGAAGAATATGACCTATAACGGGCAGGTTATTAAAGCCGATTTTCTCCAACGAATAAAAAAGTGCAGACAGAGCGGTAAGCCGGATTCTGTTCTCCCGAAGGAGTCAGCCATTTATCTAGTGCAATCAACCCGGATCTCAAGTGAGGCGGGCAGCCTCTTGATCCCTATTTGATCTTGCTCCGGACGGGGTTTACCCTGCCCCCTCGGTTACCCTCGGGGCGGTGGGCTCTTACCCCACCTTTTCACCCTTACCCCGACGAATCGGGGCGGTTCATTTTCTGTGGCACTTTCCATCACCGGCGATATCGCGCCGATGTTCCCGCGTTAACCACGGAACGTCCTGCCCTGCGGAGTCCGGACTTTCCTCCCCCCGCCGAAACGAGGAGCGGCCGATACACTCTGCCTGCAACGAAGGAAGATACGCTATGCCAAAATTTTCGACGACAAGAAAAACGTGTGCAGTTCGCAACGAAGCAAGATAGCGAGAAACGGTCTATTTTGCCTGTGGCAGTTATTCATTATTAGAGATTGGTTATTCGGAACGATAAAACAGCTACAAGAACCCGGAAGCCCCAATAACGAATACCAAATAACCAATAACTAAATATTCACCAGCATGCGTCCGCAATAGTTGCAGCCGACGAGTTTGGCGGGGTTGATGGCGTCGTTGATGACCTGGGGCGGAAGTTTCATATTGCATCCACGGCAATGGCCGTTTTCAACACGCACGACAGCAAAATCGCCTTTGTTAGCGAAAACGCGTTCGTAGCGGGTCAGAAGTGATGGCTCCACCTCACCTGCCATCTTCGCGCGTTTTTCGATCACTGCGGCGAGATCCTCTTTCACCTCTTCGAGGCGTTCCATAAGCATTTCCTGCTCGTCGCGGATTCCGTCTTCTTCTTCCGCCAGTTCCGCCTCGCGCACTTCAATTGCTTTTTTGGATGTCTCGAGCTTTTCCATCAGTTCGAGCTCACGATCTTCAAGTTCGGAAATTCCCTTTTCCTCGGTGGAGACCTCAATCAGCAGTGCGCGGTACTGCTCGTTGGTTTTGGCTTCCATCTGCTGGTTTTTATAGCGGGTAATCTTTTCTTTATGGGATTCCACTTCGATTTCAAGCTGCTTGAGGTCAGACTGGATCTGCATCTGCTCTTCGCGGGCGGCAGCCAACTTCATTTTGGCTTGTTCGAGTTGGGTTTCCACCTCAGCTTTGCGGGCGGGGATGTCGCGGATTTCGCGCTGGAGTTTCGCAATTTTTCGGTCTTTTTCCTGTAGAACAAGCAGGGCTTCAAGCGGGTGTGCCATAATTCAGATTCCTCGTGGTTTGCAGAACAAAAATGAGCGGAGAGATTACGCCCAGAGTGAAAACACGACAACTGAAAAGTGTGCCGAAAAAAATCCCGCCGGAAGGGGAATCGCCCTGGAGAAGGTCGGTATTTGTTATCTCCGAGGGGGTTTTCATTAGGCTTCCTTAGCTTCCGGGATGAACCAGCGGCTGCCCTTCTTTACAGAGGGGGCATTCGTCCGGCGCCCAGGTGACCGGTGCCATCTCGAGCAGGCTCACCAGCGGGGCATCAAATTGCGCTTTGCCGCCGCTGCGGTTGACCAGCACGCCGATAGCCTGCACGATACCGCCGTGCGCTTTAACAATATCCACGGTTTCCTGTACACGACCGCCGCGGGTAATAACGTCTTCGGCCACCAGAAAGCGCTCCCCTTTGTTGATTTTAAAGCGGCGCATCAGCAGGTCGCCGTTGGCGTCCTTCTCGACAAACACAAAGCGAACACCCAGCGCACGGCCCACTTCGTGGCCGACAGTGATTCCTCCGATCGCCGGAGCAATAATGGTGTCAATTTCCAGCTCGCCGAGCGTGGTTTTAATTTTGTTCACGAGCGCTTCGCACACCTCCCCGGCAATGCGAGGGTATTGCAGCAACAGAGCACACTGGAAAAACTGGTTGGAGTGAAGGCCTGAGCGGAGTTCAAAATGGCCGTTTAGCAAGGCATTGGTTTCTTCGAATTTTTTCAACAAATTCGCGTCGTTCATGCAGGTTCCTGTTCGCCAGCCGCATCGACTTGCTGTTCGCCAGCTGCGGCGGGCTCGATTTCACCGAGAAGTGTAGAGACGGTGGTGCGAAGCTCGGCGGTATCAAATGGTTTTTCAAAAACTTTGGCCGCACCGAGCTTTGTGGCCTGCTTCAAATAATGACTGGCCTGCACCCGTCCACCGCCGGACATAATAATGACGGGAACATTGGGCAGTTTGCGGCGAATCGCCATCACCAGCTCAATGCCATCGCAGTCCGGCATAATCACATCGCTGATCACCAGATCGAATACAGAGGTTTCTAGAATTTCCTGTGCTTCGGTTCCGTTAGTCGCTTCAACAAACTCACGATCATCGGCGGCCAGCACCACACCCAGCATCGAACGAATCGCAGGTTCATCATCTACAACCAAAATTTTCTTCATCATTCTCTCCAGCTCTGGTGGGTTTAAACTCTAGACATCTTTAAATGTCAAACGGTACTCCTGTCCGCCACCAAATTCAAGGATACGTTGTACATGTTTTCCAAGAATGTCGGCTTCCAGATTTACCTTCGTTCCAACTTCGTACTCCGACATATCTGTCTCCTCTATCGTGTGGGGAATAATATGAACGACGAAACCGTCGTCCAGCAACTCCGCAACCGTCAGAGAAATACCATCGATCGCGATCGAACCCTTATACACCATCAGCATGAGCACTTCCTGCGCGCACTCAATGGTAAATTTCCAATCGCGCCCGACCTGTTCGATCTTCTTCACCCGGCCGGTGCCGTCCACATGACCGGTCACGATGTGTCCACCAAGCATATCGCCGAGCGACAGTGCCCGTTCCAGATTCACCAGCGATCCGGACGATTTTTCTCCGAGGTTGGTTTTATCAAATGTTTCGGCTAACACATCGAAACAGAAGCCGTCCCCTTCAATGGCGGCAACGGTCAGGCAGGCGCCGTTGACGGCGATGCTGTCGCCAAGCGCTATCGGCTGCTCCCACGGGCGCTCCGGCGTCACTTTAATCCGCCCGGCCTCCCCCTGCATCTCAATCGATTCAATCCGTCCTGTACGCACAATCCCTGTAAACATAATCAGTTCTCCTTCACGGGCACGGCCCGTATCAAAATATCCTCTCCGCATTTTTCCAAGGTTTGGAAACTCAGCCGCGGCATGTTCGCCAGCGCCCATCCTTTTTTTCCAACCATTGGAAAACCGGTTCCGCCGAGCAGAGACGGCGCCATAAAAATCACAAACTCATCGACCAGTCCGGCGCGAATCAGCGAGGCGGCCAGTTCGCCGCCGCCTTCGCACACGACGTGCATCACATCGTTCTTCGCCAAATCCCGCAGAACCTTTTTCAAGGGGCCATTCACAACCAGCGTCCGGCTGGCGGCATCATCGGTGAGCACGTTTGAGGTCTTCGGAATATCGGAACCCACCACCACCCGCCATGGTGTACGGCCTTTGGCCGGGCGCGGCAATAAGGATGGGTTGTCGGCCCGCACAGTTCCTGCGCCCACCATAATGGCATCGGCGGCGCGGCGCAGCTCCTGCACCTTTTTACGGGCGGCGGGGCCGGTAATCCATTGCGACTTGCCGGAGCTATCCGCGATGCGCCCGTCGAGCGTCACGCCCAGTTTGAGTGTCACATACGGCAATCCGATCAGCATCCGTTTGGCAAAGGGGGCGATCAGCGCCTCGGCCTCTTTGCGGCAGACCCCAGTGATCACCTCCACGCCCGCGCGGCGCAGCTTGCGGATTCCCCTGCCCGCATGGGCTGGATTCGGATCTTTACAGCCGATCACCACGCGGCGAATATCGCGCTCCAGAATCAGATCGGTGCAAGGCGGCGTACGGCCGGTGGTTGAACACGGCTCAAGCGATACATAAAGGATTGCCGAGCTCAGACGCTTAGACGTTTGACCGTCGACCTGCCGAAGGCAATTTACTTCAGCGTGCGGACTGCCGGCTTTTTTGTGAAATCCTTCGGCAATAATTTTACCGTTTTGAACCAGCACGGCCCCGACCGGCGGATTGGGGCAGGTCATCCCCTCGCCGCGCCGGGCGAGCTCGAGCGCGCGCTGCATAAATGGAACGTGTTTATCCATTGGTATCGGGGGTCCGCGCCGGGCGATCAAGTTCCTTTTGAATCCGGTCGAGCACGCCGTTCACAAACCGGGCCGACTTTTGTCCGCTGTAGGCCTTCGCGATTTCGATGGCTTCATTGATGGAAACCACCGGCGGCACATCGTCGCGGAAAAGCATTTCATACACCGCCACGCGCAGCACGATGCGATCGAGAACACCCAAGCGATCCACATCCCAGTTATCGGTATAGCGCTTAATGGTCCGGTCGATTTTCATCTGTTGCTCAATCACGCCGCGAATCACTTCGTTCACATAGTTGCGGTCACGGTCGAGCGGTGTCTTTTCCTCATCGTTCCAGAAATCCTCCAGAGCCTGATCCAGCTCCTCCGGGTTAAACTCGGTCTGGAACAGAAACTGAACCACCCATTCGCGTGCCTGACGGCGTCCCGTAATTTTTTTCATTTAGATTCCTTTATCATTTTCATCAGATTGGCGGTTTCAATGGCGGCTTCGGCGGCGTACCAGCCGCGGCTCTGCTGAGAGCTGGAGCAACGCGCCACCGCCTGCTCCCAGGTGCGCACGCCAACGATTTCGTTAATCACTGGAATACCGGTTTTACAGGAGATGTCCAGAATGCTCTGACCGGTCGTATCAATGATCATCTGCGCATGCTGGGTTTCGCCCTCGACAACCACGCCGAGCACAATCAGCGCATCGTAGTTTCCGGAGGCGGCCAGCTGAGAGGCAACCACCGGAATTTCGTATGCCCCCGGCACTTTAAATTTTCCTATGTTCGAAACTTTTGCGCCGTTTTTTTCCAAGCATTGGAATGCGTCGCCCGCCAGCTGACTGGTCAGCTCCTCATTAAAGCGACTGACCACAATCGCGAACTTTAATCCGCTCGCATCCAAATTGATTTTTTCTATTCCCTTACCCATCAATCCATCACTCCCCTGTTCCACTACTCCATTCTTAAAGTATGTGACTCATTTTTTCACGCTTGGTGTTCAGGTAGCGCTCGTTGTGCGGCGTGCAGGGAAATGCGATGGATACGCGCTCCTTCACCTCAATCCCATACTTATCGAGCCCCGTGATCTTGGCCGGGTTATTGGTCAACAGCCGGATATTGATCATATCCAGATCCTTCAAAATCTGAGCGCCGATGCCGTAGTCGCGCAAGTCAGGGGCAAAGCCGAGTTGCACGTTCGCTTCAACGGTGTCGAGCCCCTGATCCTGCAACTCATAGGCATGGATCTTTTTGGTCAGCCCGATGCCGCGCCCTTCCTGCCGCATGTAGACCACCGCGCCGTAGCCGTAGTCGGCAACCATCTCCATGGAGCGCTTGAGCTGCGAACCGCAGTCGCAGCGCTGCGAGCCGAACACATCGCCGGTCAGACACTCACTGTGCACGCGCACCAGCGGATACGGCTTTTCTTCGGTCGGCTCACCCATAAAGAGCGCCAGATGATCTTTGTCATCCACAAACGAACTGTAGATGCGCAGCTTAAAATCGCCGACTTCGGTCGGCATGGCAACCGAGCGCTCGCACTCCACCAGCGTTTCAGTCAGGTAGCGGTATTTAATAATCTCCGCAACCGAAGTCATCTTCAGCTTGTGTTTTTTAGAAAATTTAGTGAGCTCCGGCATACGGGCCATCGTGCCGTCATCGTTGGTGATTTCGCAGATCACTCCAGCGGGTTTGAGTCCGGCCATTTCCATCAGATCCACCGTTGCCTCGGTATGGCCAGCGCGGGTCAACACGCCGCCTTTCATTGAGATCAGAGGAAAGACATGACCGGGGCAAACCAACGCTTCCGGAGCACTCTTCTCATCAACTAACGCATGAACCGTCAGGGCACGTTCTTCCGCGCTGATGCCGGTCGTGCATCCGTCGGCGTCGACCGACACCGTAAACGCGGTCTGAAACTTGTCGCCTTCATGCGACACATTCATGCGCGCCAGCCCCAGATGCGATGCGCGCTCCTGAGTGATCGGAACACAAACCAGGCCGCGGGCGTGGGTAATCATGAAATTAATCTGTTCCGGCGTGCAGAACTCGGCCGAACAGATTACATCGCCTTCGTTCTCACGATCCTCATCATCGGTCACCAGAATCATTTCGCCCCGCCGAAGCGCATCGAGCACCTCCTCGACCGGGTCAAATAGTTTATCACTCATTTATCAATTCCTTATACAAACGCAAAAGCCCTGAAAACTTACGTCTTCAGGGCATCCGGCTTTTGCACATCTTCTTCCATCCAGACTGTACTGTCGGTTGCAGAATCACACTGCATCTGCCTTTCGGCTCGCGGACTATCACCGCCGGTCGGGAATTTCACCCTGCCCTGAAGAGAACGAGGATTATTGCCATTTCGTCAATACGATCAAGCAGATTCCAATGCGGCTTCATATTGGAATGCAAAATGCAGCGTTTAATCCAGTCACCCTTGGAGCGAAGCAGAAAGATAATTTGCGAAACAAATAATGACAAAAGACAATGGTTACTACGTTCCTTCCGTATGAATCGAATAATGCCGGCGGCTCCTTGCCCGCAAAGGCTAAAGCGACTGTATTTGACTCTTTATGCGCATCGATCCCTATGTATACTTTCTTCATGGCGTATCCTTTGGTTTGTATTGCATTGCTTAATACAATGTTGGATGGGCTCCGGTTCGCCGGAGCAGCCCGCGAGACCACCCCATGGGGCACGCCACCTATTTTAAAAAGAAAACAACCGTGGCGGAACCAACTTCAGCCATAAGGTCTAGACTGATGAGAATAACAACCCAGACGATTATCTTTTCTGCCATTGTGGCTCATCTGTGCTTCGCGGATGAGTCTACGTCTTACGACAGCAAGAAAATTAGCGAAACGCCCGACTTGGTCCAATCCTGCGAAGCCGCCGACTTTCAGAACAACGGTGCAGACTATTGTTGCCCCGTGGCGGTCTCTGACTCTCTGGTGTGGTTAAGTAAGAAGAAGCTATTCCCCCGCCCTTACCGAAAGCCCGAGGATCAGTACTCGTTGGTGAAGGAACTGACCAGAGAGAAATACCTCAATACCGACAAACATGAGGGGACCATTGTCTATAGTTTAACCACCGGCTTGCAGACATTTCTGAATGACCGCGGCGTCACGAACAGCGCCATAAAGCATAGCGGATGGCGCCCATGTAAGGCTGAGTATCAGGACCAGCAAGACGTGACACTCGAATGGATTGAAAACCACATCAAGGGCACACGTGTCGAATGGTTGAACATTGGATGGTACAGGCAAGAGGGCAAAGTTCTGAGACGCGTCGGAGGACACTGGCTAGCAGTAGTTGGGTATCATAACAAGACATGCTACGCCCTTGATCCATCACCAAGAAACGGTGAGAAGAAGGTGGTTCACAAACTTTCAATATCACCGACAGTCACAAGAGATCTAAGGGGAGATTACAAAGGACTTCCGGCAACATCTGAAGGCATGCTAGAGCATTTTAAATAATAGTATAGCCATTTTGTGTTGCCTGCTGTATGGTTTCGGGCATGAAACCACTATCAATGGATCTGCGTGTAAGGATTCTGGCATCTTACGATGCCGGAGAAGGAACCCGGCAAGATATTGCCGAGCGCTATAAGGTTTCTCTTGGGACAGTTAAAAAGCTTTTGTCCCGACGGAAGCAAACTGGTGACATCAGTTGTTGGTATAGTCACTGCGGGCGTAAGCCCTATTTTACCGAAGAACTTCGGGTTCGGATTAAGGAGTTGCTTCGCAAGCGACCGGATATCACTCTGGAAGAGCTTCGTGAAGAACTTCATCTCGAGTGTTCTCTGCCCGCCATTCACTACCTTCTTAAAGACATGCGCCTGTCCTTTAAAAAAAACGTTGCACGCCAGCGAGCAAGAGCGAGAAGACGTGGCCAAAGCCAGAGCTGATTGGATGGCCGGGCAAAGCCAGCTTGACCTAAATCGCCTTGTATTTATTGATGAAGCAGGTGCAAAAACTAATATGACCCGCCTGTATGGGCGTGCAGAGAAAGGGGCAAGGGTTGTGGATCTCGCGCCCCACGGACACTGGTGCACCACAACGATGATCTCTTCGATCCGTCTCGATGGATCGACCGCCTGTATGGCAGTCGACGGATCAACGACGGGGGATGTTTTCTGTGCCTATGCCGAACACGTTCTGGTTCCATCACTCCGTCCTGGTGATATTGTGATCCTCGATAATCTGGCATCTCATAAGAACCAAACCGCACTGGAGTGGATCCGAAAGGCTGGAGCGGAAGTCCGCTTCCTTCCTCCCTACAGCCCGGACCTAAACCCGATTGAAAAAATGTGGAGCAAAATCAAACAGATTCTTCGCTCCATTAAAGCCAGAACACAGGAGGCTTTACTCGCTGCAATTGCCTTCGCTTTGGAATGCGTCTGCAGCCAAGATGCTATCGGTTGGTTTGCATCATGTGGCTATACTTTAAATTAAAATGCTCTAGAAATCAAGAAAGGCTTAACGCTCAAGGACATAGCAGATGTCTGCCTTATTGACTCCGCCGTGTCTCTGCAAATACAGTGATTCTCACAAAGCGCGGCTCGCGTACGGCTTACAGCCGCTGGAGAGCTGGGACGTTAGAAGAAAGGAAATAAAATGAAGAAACTGGCGCTCGCGTGTGTATTGGTTCTGGCGCTCGTCTGTGCTTGGGGACTGATGTCCTCCGGTGTGTCTGTCACAGTCAACGGACAGGAAATCGAAGGTCCTCTTAAGGCTGTGGTCGGGGGTTGGAGCCTTGTCATCACCACTGTTACTCTGTTCTGTGTGGGCATTTTGCTTGCTTTTGTCCTTGCCGGCGTCGGACTTGTGGTGTTAGGCGTCTTGGCATTGGCAGGACTCATCCTTGTGGGAATAGCTTTCCCTTTTCTCCTGCCCCTACTCATCCCTTTGTTCATTGTCTGGGCTTTCTGTGCAGGAATCCGCCGTGGCAAAGAAGCAAAGGAAGCGTGAGGAATCTTCTAAATCGGGTAAAGGGGAGTGTTTAGCTCCCCCTCCCCACACCACCGGACATGCGGGTCCGCATCCGGCGGTTCCTGCCGATGACTCCCAAAGGGAGTCAAGCTCGCTTAGACTCTGACATCACATCGTCTCTCGAGCGACATACGCTTTTCCTACAAACCGCAACAAGAACATTGCTCCACCGGTCGGCTTCAACGCACGTCCTGCTGACAGCATGGTTGTATGCCCATGCAAGTTTCGCCCTTCGGTTGGGTGAGACCATCTCCAGTTTTCTCTGGAGCTCGTTTCCCATCGCCCCTGATGTCGAGCGACTTCCAAACCTACTATGGCCTCTGCTGACTTCTGCCCGATCACAGAGACTGTTGCCAGCCTCTGCGCTTCCCGCCGAAGCGGGACGCCCCGTCGGACAGGTCTCCCCGGATAAGAACGCAAACTTCAATTGCACAACCGCCGCATTTACCGTAGAGGCACAGCCCCGGACTTCGGTTTGCTGGGCAACCTCATCCGCCTCCTCAGCCTTATATGCGATTTGCCATTGCGCTTCGCTCCATTGCCGCACATGCGTGCGGCCTCTGCCTTCAGCGGTCTGTTCGTCGGCTCACAATGTTGAACTCCATCTTCCTCCCCACGACTTCTCACGAAGACGCAGTTGATTTCGTCTAGTGCTTCAGCTATCGTTTCACTTCGTGAAAGAAGTAAAACCACAGCCGGGCTGCGCACAGGGGACTTTAACCCCATCAGTTTACGCTCATGCCAGGCGTACCCCAGAGAGTAACCGTATTTTAAATTCAGCTGCGCTCCATTAAAAAACGGTTACTCTGATCGTTGGGAAGAGATAAAAAATGAAATCGAAAGCACCCATCGTTTCTTACCTGATTTTCCCCGTCATGCTGATCCTGCCAATCATGGCCATCATCAGGATTACTCAGTCTATCGACATCATTTACGTGGTTGGATATTTGGGAGTGATCTCAGTCATTACTGTGTTTGCCTACAAATCGGATAAAAGAAAAGCAGAGTCAAATTCATGGAGAACCCCAGAGGCTACGCTCCATCTATATGAATTTCTAGGTGGTTGGGCGGCAGGCTTTTGTTCTCAACGAATTTTCAGACATAAAATTTCAAAAAAGGGATATCAATCCGGATTTTGGTTTATTGCGGTCATCCATCAATACATGGCATTTGATTATATGCAGGATTGGAAATTTGCCAGAGCAGCATTTCAGTTTATAGAAGCTATACTGAAATAAGGGCACACCCAGCGAGTGGAGCCCAGTTGAATAACGCCCGTCGCGTCAGGCGAAGTTAATTTCCCACACGGCTGATACGCAACGTTCGATAGGGGGAAAATGAAAAGTTTTCCCACGAAAGAACTCAGAGAATCCAACCATTGGAAAAGGAATTTTTTTGCGATCCATGCGCCCTTTTGCGGCTAAAGGTATTCCGAGGTTTGGAATATTAAAAAGGACAGAAAACGGAGATCGAACCACCATTAAGCCCGGTTAGGTAAAGACAAAAAAACTCCTATTCCCGTTGCGCCTCT
>JACKQG010004125.1_pt1 | contig 17077 bp, 18 predicted proteins | sample 8237621 | NCBI WGS metagenome assembly JACKQG01 (sample SAMN15677084, study PRJNA649215) | marine metagenome | biome: marine; feature: Black Sea; material: saline water; isolation source: suspended particulate matter (SPM) from the Black Sea western gyre | collected 2013-06-09/2013-06-10 | depth...
CAGTAGGCACTTGTTTTAAGTATTCTAGATTATTTCTAATTAAAAATTGTTCAAATTCGAGTTCTGGTTTGGTATCACATTTATCTGTGTTACCTTTTCGTAATATCGCCTTTTCGCTCATTTTAGCACGTACTGTTATATCATGTGTTCTTCCTAACATCCCATTGGGATTATGACCAGATATATAATCTCGTATATACGGCGGTTGTTTTAAAATAGAAGTCATACGTCCACAACCACATTTACATAATGGTATCATATTATTTAAGAAATATTTAAGTATATAATCCTTTTTAGTCATATCATGCCTCATTCGAATATGATATGATAATAATCTTTCTGATCCGAATATTTCATTACAACATAAACATGTAACTTTATTAACAGCTGCTCGATAATTATAATCTAAATACTTTGGTCTATATTCATCATACTTACTAACATATTGTTCTACTGACATTTTATGTTTATCTTTAAAATGTGTTGCAATCCCGCCTATAGAATATATATTATTACATATTTCACAAGTAACCTGTCTTAATTTTCGTTTTATTTTCATATATTAATAAATATATAAATCACGCTAAAAAACTATATTTTTTTAGCATTTATTAGATAAAAGAAAAGGTGCAATTGCACCCTCTCTAATAAACAATATTTAATTAATATATAAACTAATATTATATAGTATTTAAATGACCAACATAAACTCTACCATAAAATTCAGGACGTACCATTTTCTTAGCATATCTAGTCATCACACCTTTTCTTGGAGTGAAGTTGTCTGGATCGTAAACTAATGGTGTCATGATCAATGGAATATATGGTGCATAAACTGCTCCAGTTTCAAGGAACTGTGCTCCTCTGTATCCCATTAATATAGTATTTTCCGTCATATATGGGTTTTTGTAAACTTGGAATCTACTATTAATAGAACCAACTTTCTGTACACCCATTGCAAACTGCATTTTATCACCATCTGTATCAGCAGCATATCCTGGAATAGATTCTAGAATTGTTGCTACAGTTGGAGAACAAACAAGGAAGTTAGCTCCACCTCTTAAAGTTAATTGGTGAATTTTGTTACTAACCTTTTGTATTTTAGTTCCTAAAGTTTGGAACCAAGTACCTTGGTTATATGCCATTGCATTTGCATTAGACAGGACGAAAGTATTAGTCGCTGTATCGAATTCATGTCCGATTTTAGTAGACCATCTTTCAGTTGTCTGTGCATTTTGGATTAACATATCTAAGATTTCTAAATCAATTTCTTGCGAAACATATTCAGATAACATAGAAGTTAGTTCAGCTTCTGCATCGATAGAATGGTAAGCATTCAAGTCTTGAGCAAATTCTGGAGACCATACTGCTTTCAACTTACGTGTCTTAGCAACAATTGCTTCAGATCTCATTTCAAGATTGATTTCTGGAATATCTAATACTGTAGTAGTATTATTTCCTATTGCAGATGCATCTTCAAAGTCACCTCTAGTTACATCTGATGGTGATTTATGATAAACCATTGTTACTGCATTTAAATCAGTACCAGGATCTACTAAGAATTCAATATGACCACCGTCATTCGAAACTCTTGTAAATTCTGGATGTACACCATCTAAATTAGTACCAAAGACATTAAATGCTCTAACACCTTTCATATCTGGATTAGAAATTCCTGAAGATGCAGTTGGTACAGATAATACTGTAAATGGCCCATTACTATTAGTAACTACTGAAGCAGAAAATTCTGCGTTATAGTTTGTAAACCAATCAAATTGTGCTGCAGATAAGTTACCACCGTTATTAAATGCATTCGTGCCTACAGTAACAGAACCTGTTCTTGCAGATGCTACAGCATCCTCCAAAGTCATTGCTGATGAAGATACATCATTAATAGTGTATCCAAATCTTCCTGGTCCGTAAAGACCTTCAGTTGCAGAAGACCCGCCAGCTAATGAAGTATCAGTAATACCAAATACTGAATCAGCTTGTGATGTTCTACCTTGACCCGTTAAAAAGTCATTACCACCAGCAGTCCCTGTTGTTCCTTGTTTAGTTCCATATTTGAAATCTAAATAGAATACAAGACCTGAAGGTAGGTTCATTGGCTGAACAGAAACGAAATCCTTAGCAGCTATCTCAGCAAATATACGTCTAACTAATGGAAGAGCTACCCCTGCCCATTCTTCAGAATTTGATGATGTACCTGTCGCGGATGCCTCTGTTACTAATTGCTTGGCTTGGTTCTCTAAAAGAACTGCCATGCCTTTTCTTTCAACCTCATTATTCAAGCCTTCTAACAAACCTGTTTTTGCCCACTTTCTTTCTAGCTTAAGTGATACAGTGTTTGCGTTAGCATGAGTATTTTGAGGTAATAATGAATTAATGTTCATTTTCTTTTTCTCCTGTTTTTAGAGATTAGCTAATTTCTTCCATCTAGCTGCTAAATCATTACCTTCAGAAATTACTTTCCTCGGTCTTGTTGAGCGGCTCGGCTTGGAAGCATAGCTTTCTTTAATTGTTCTTTTTGTTCTAGAACCTAATTTGAATGATTCAGCTAATGTAGTAAAGATTAATTTTACTTCTCTTAAGTTTGAAGCGCGATCGAAGTTTTCGATAACTTTCATTTTTTGAGATTCATTAAGTGAATAATTTCTAAATAGTTTGTTCGAGAACAATAGTTTTGCATTTAAAAGATTAACTTCATTGATTTTAGATTTTAAGAATTTAATAACGGTATAAGCTTCTTCTAAGTCTTCAGCCGCGCCATCATCTACACCTGCGGTATAGTTTTCTTCGTCTTCAGTCATTTCATCTTCATACTCATCATCCTCTCTCAAAGCTCTAATGATTTCATCGATTGATACTTCTTCTTCATCTTCCATTACTGGCTCTTCATCATCATCTTCAGTTAAGTTTCCTTCACCTGGATCATCTGTTTCTGCGTCTAAAGTATCAACTTTGTTATCACTATCGCCAATATCAGATGAATCTACATCTTCTTCAATTTCATCTTCTAATTCTTTGATGATTGATTCTAATTCTAAATCTTCTTCTTCTTCTACTGGTGCTTCTTCGGGAGCTGGTGCGGGTTCTGCTGCAGCCATTTCTTCGTCTTCTTCTAAATCATACTCTTCGTCTTCAGTCATTTCATCTTCATACTCATCTTCCATTACTGGCTCTTCTACTGGGATATCTTCACCTTCCATTTCTTCTACTGGTGCTTCATATTCCATCTCATCGCCTTCTTCTTCAGATAATTTTGCAGATAACATTGATTGAATCCTTGGAGTGAATGCTTCTTCTAATGCAATTTTTGCGTTGGCTAATGCTGTTTCTCTTACCGCTTTCGCGTCAGCTATAGCTTCTTTCAAAAGATTGTTTTTTGACATTTTGTTTCTCCTATTATTTTAATTTGGAATAAGGCTATTAAGAACCTTAATAGAAAGTACGTAGATTTACGTACTTATTTTTAATTTGTGTGAGTGACCATGTATTGGGACACGGTATCGTAGTCATTTATATATATTGACAAGATAATGAAAACCGGCCGGCTTAAACGTAAAAAAGTGCCTTTCGGCACAATTTAACTAAAATTTTAATTCATTTGAATTGAGTTGTTGAAAGAAACAAGCTCTTTCTTTTTGTTTTCGTTTCTTTACTGATTTCGGTACGAAGAATGTACGTTCTTTTAATTCTAAAAGTATTCCTGATTCTTTTACTTCTTTCTTAAAAGATTTAAGTGCTTGATTAATATCATAATATTCTTCAATTTTACCAGTCTTTCTATCTTTACGTGTTCTTTTAATAACTCTTACGCCTATATTAGCGCCAGGTAAGATGGAAAGTTCTCTTCTGCTTTTTTTCATATAACTATTTTATGTTTATAACTATTATTAATATATAGAATATTTTTCAATATACCAAATATTAATTAGGTTTATATTTGTTTTGGAAATCTTTATCTTTCAAGCCTGTTAATTTTTCGAATTGCTTTTTAGTAATTTTCTTTTCAAGATAAGCTAACATATATTTTGTAATATCTTTACCGGTTTGCTTATTGACTATTTGCATTTCATTTAATTTAGATTCTTCGATTGGCAATGATTTGTCGCTTAGAGCTTCTGAGATTTTGTAGTACTTGTTTAATACGCCACCCATATCTTCATATGCCGATTCTAACCTTTGTTGTAATCCGCTCATTTCTCCTGCAGTCTTTTCAAATACCTTCATTGCCTCATTCATTTGTTTCATATGACGCGACACTGTTACGTTATCGAACCAATGTTCAGATTCAGTCACAGTTAATTTTTCTGCTCTTTCCATTACTGATTTTAATGTTTCTGTTACTTCTTTAAGTTTAGCGTTAGAATATATCATTTCTCCTAACTTATGAAAATTAGCAACTGCTTCTAGAAAAGATGTTCTATCTTCCGGAGACATTTTAGGCTCTTCAGATTCATTTTCTCCTAAATACTTTTCATTTAAAATTTGGTTTAATAATTGTTTTTCATATGATTTCATTTTAAAAATCTCCTCTTTGTTGTGATCGTTTTAATAACTTACTTACTCCATGTAATTGTTTTCTTGCGCCTTCGAAGTATCTTTGTATATTATTACGTTGTTGTTGTGAATTTTCTTCATATGTTGCTTCTTCAATTGCTCCTATTAATTCTCTTTCTGAAGTATCAATTGTTTCGAGAAGAGCACTGATTTGTCCTGTGAAGTACTTATAATCAAATTCCGACTGTCCATTTTCGATTTCTGCTAGGTTTTCTATTAATATACTAGCCTTTACTTTATTTATTATCGATGTCAATTTTATCATACGTTTTCCCTTATTCGAATGATCTTTCTGCTGGTATGTTCCCGAGTGGGTCCGGGCCAGTTGGACTAGTGCCAGGTTTTTCAGATGTCTGATATTTACTTTTTACTTTCGAAAAGCCGGTTTTCTTCTGCCCCTCATATGCTAAAGTATCTTTAGTTTCTCCTGTGCCTTTTGTTCCTTTTTTATTATAAGGCCCAAATTGTGATTGTAAATCTTGTAATGCCATATTTAAAACTCCGTTATGATATCTGTTATAATACGTTCTACATTCACGTATTTATTTTGTTTATTAATATTTTTTGATTCATTTACAGGCGATAAAAATGCTCCATGTGTTGATGGATTAGAAACAAAATCAAAAGCAATTAATTCAAAGTCCGGTTGAACTTCTAATGTTTCTTCGCCTTCTCCCATTATTTCTTTTACTGAACCCATACCTCTGGAACTAATACCTAATTTAATTCCTGATTTAAATAATTCCTTTAAGATGTTTCCAGATGGTGTACTTAATACTTCTACCGTCCCTATTAAGTCATCATTCTGCCATCCCATATCTAAAACATTATGTGAAACATTATTAAGATTAACTACCGACGAGTCTGGGTGATCTAGTTCACCTAATGCTCTTCTTTCTTTAATATATGTCCCTGCATATTTTTTTGCTTCACGCATTAAAGTTTCTTTTGGATATATTCTTCCATTTTGATTTTTAGATTCTGCCCTTTGAAGTACTCCTTTAACGACCAACTTGCCATTATTTTGTGATAATGATTCTGTTATTTGTTGTGGTGATACTTCGAATACTGTATAATCTACTAATAATTGTCTATCCATTTCGTACTCCCTTTAAAAACAATCCGGAATTTACAAATGCTTGTTCTCGTTCATACCGAGCTCGTTCTGCTTTATATTTACGTTTTTGTTCATTTAACGTCAAATTCTTATTTTCTCTTGCTTTAACAAATTGTTGCCATGTTCTATTTGGTATCATTGTGATAGCTCCTTTAATCGATTAGCAATTCTTAACATCCTTTCATTGATTTTAGAAAAACGTTTGCCAGTTGATTTCCAAAAATGATTTGATTGAACTCCCATCTCCGTTTTTAATCTTAAATTGTTATTTACTATTTTTTCCATTTGACCTAACATTTTGTTAACTTCCATAATTCCTCTGTTAACTTTTTGTTGTGGAGTTGATGTCGGATCTTTTTTATAATCTCTATATGATACCTCATTCAATCCTTGCATCTGATTCATCATTTTTGAATATGTACTTTCCATTTTACGGAAATGTTTATTACTCTTAGCCGTTTTCTTCATTCCCAATTTCTCCGCATTTTCCTTTTCATCTTCTTTTCCGGACTTACTAAACATATGTGGAGTTTTTGGCGGCCCAGCTCCTCCATCAATATTTCCAGTAACATTCATTTCATCGAGCTCATCAGCACAATTACAATCTTCAAAATATTTTTCTATTTCATCGATAAATTTCATTATTGTTGTTGTCTTTTAAATACAAATGTCGTTCCGCCTGTACTCTGTACTTTTTCTATTGATATATCATATATTGTATTAACTTCCAAATCGTTGCCATTCATAGTCCCGCCTCCTGCAACAAATATTTTAGTTCCTGCTGTGTTTGCTCCATTTCCTAATAAAAATGCTCCATATCCATATTGTGAGCCTGTAAAGGATGCCGTCTCTGTTGTAGCTACTGATATTGCACTATGATATTTTCCTGGGTGTCCTAATCTTTCAAATTGGTTATTACTCCCTGATCTCCATCCAGCTTCGGATGACCAATAATTCATATTCTGTGTTGGCATTATTTATTCCCTATTTTTTTAAGTTCATTAACTAGTTCATAATATCTAAGCATTGTTAAAACATCTTTATCTTTAATAACATGACTTTTATTCAACTTAGTTAATAAATTTGCAACTTCATTTAATTTAATCCGAACTACTTTACTAGGTATAGATAATTTTAATGTCTTTATTTTATCATGTAATTGCTTTGTTTCTGAAAGTATGTATTTTTTAAGCTTGACAGAATTAGTTACATTATTAATATATTCACGTAACATAGATTTCTGAGCAGTATTTAGTTTAGAATATTTCTCATTAAATTTATCTACTACTATTTTCGAAGCTAATATTCGAACATCCTTATGCTCTGACGTCAAGCTTGGTTCTTCTTTTTTCTTTTTTCGTTGAGTTTGTATATGTTCGATCAATGAAAATTTTCCAGACATATATTCTTTTGGATCATCTGCCTCTGCATACTCAAACAATTTATATATAGATGCTTGCAGTTTATAATTACTAACACGTGATCGAAAAAATTCATCAATGCTGAAAGTTGATTTTAAATCTTTAATAAGATTATATTTATCTCTCCTAAGTTGAGATTCGTTTATCGTGTTTCGTGTTCGTAACACAGCATCTAAAAATTTCTCTGCTCGTAATTCTGTTGCAAACTTTTCTTCTGATAAATTGCGATATAATTTTAATTCTTTAACCAACTCTGAATTATTTTTAAAGTGTCTTTTAATAACTTTGAGTGCTTTTGAATCTTTATTATGCATTGTATCAGATGCTACTTGCCTTACGAGTAACTCAAATATTAGTCCAGTATTTTTAACTTTCGAATGTTTTATATGTTTCATGAAATTGTGCCCTGTATATTCATATTTTTTAATAAATATGCTACTGTTTTGGAAATCAATACCTATTACTCTTCAATCAATTGCGATTCATCCAACATTGTACCTTTATCGCCATCAATTACTTCAGTTGACATTGTTTCTTGTATTATTTTTGGAGACTTTTTTGTCGACTCCATTGATTTAATTAATGATTCTATTTCAATATTTTCTGTGCTTAGTGGTGATCCTCCGCGGTACTTATGTTGGAGTGGTGATTTATCTGTCGCAAATGTATTTCCTAATGCTTTAATTGCTAAAGGGTCTCGGCCATGTGGTGAATCATGTGTTCCCCAAGTTCCTGACTCTTTCGGTCTTCCAGTACCGGGGGCATGCTCTTGTTCCATTCCTGGTAATAGCCCTCCTTTATTTGCAACATGCATCGATGCGATATCATGTGGTGTCCCAAAAGATTGATTTGTCTTCTTAGGATCATTACCTTCACTCTTAATTTGTTCTTGCCTAAACTGTTGTTTCAGATCTTCTATTATTTGTTCTTGTTCTAATTTCCATTCATTATGGCTCAATCCAAATAAATTTTCATATATCCATTGTTGAGAGAACATATTACTCTCTTTCATCGTATTTGCAAGTCCAATCTTCTCATTTAAAATTTCTACTTTTTGTTTTTCATATACAATAGATGGATTAGTTAATGATAATTCAAAGTTAACTAGATCTCCGTCTGTATATCCTTGTGTATATAAATGTACGATTGCAATTTTTGTAAGTTCTGAAACAAATATTTTTTGCAATCTTTCAATTGTTCTAGCAAATCTTACATCTTCCGCTGCCAAAGTTGCCTTCCCCTCAACTCCTTCATCATATCCTAAAAATGCTTTTGGTATCTTTAAAGCCGCGAACATCTTATTTTTTAGATAATCAATATCTTCTATCTGCCCATCATTTGATAATCCAGGCAATGCTTCAATCGATGTACCAGAATCTCCGCCTCTCACGGGCATGAAATAATCTTCAATCATATTTTGCATATTAAATTTAAGATTATAATCACCTGTCTTCTCATCAATATAAGGAACCTTTTTCATTTTATTGATTATCTGTTGGATATGGTTATCTACTTCATTTGGTGGAATATTTCCGATATCAATTTTGAAAATCCTTCTTTCTGGTGCTCTCATAATACGATGTATTAACATCGCATCTTCCATTAACATTAATTGTTTAAATACTTTTCTAGCACCTTCAATCATTGATTTACCATATGGTAAGAAGTTTGTATCTGACAATAATCTAAAATGTGCTATTTCAAATGGCTGGAATTCAGTATTCAAGCCGGCGCTAGGCGATGTGAATGTACTACCACCTCCATGTGTTTGTTCTAGAACAAATTTATATGCATATGGATTCTTTTCATCAAATCCTTCATCACGTCTAATTTCATATGCTGACATCGGCGTTACATTAACAATTCCAATTTCTTCTTCAATATCTAAATGTAAATAAAAATCTCCATACTTACAAGCATTTCTCATCCATGGCCATAAATTATAATCAATATTCAATATATCATAAAATAAATTTCTTAAGATTTTTCTTACTTCATCATTCGGACTGCTAATCGTAAGTGTATCGCCATCGGCATCTTTTATTGTCGATTCATCTGCGTAAATATCTAATGCTGAAGATATTATCGGGTCCATATCCATTGCTTCATAGTCTGTAAATAATTCTATTTTTGCGGTATGGAATGATTGGTTTTGATTATATGAGCCATACCCAGGCATGCCTCTATGTACTCCCGAGAATCGGTCTACATAACGTTTATTTGATAAGTTCCCAGTTGATTGTAACTTATTCGTATCGACTGCTCGTAATCGATTTTTTGATATTCTCCTCACAACTACATTAGTTGCAAAAAGTCTTTTTAATCTTGATCTTAATGATGTATTTGCCATAATTTACCTATATTAATAAATATCAGATTAGCCAAGTTAAATCATTATTATCAGGATCTCCGGAGTTCCAACCCCATTCCGTGCCTTTTTTATTATCAGAAGTATACACTCCTTGACTTTTTCCATAATGAGTTAATGATTTTCTTGATAAATCTAAACCTTGTTGATGTAATCTTAATGCAGTATCACGTACCCATAACGCAATACCAAACGACATTACTAAATCGTCATTGTAACCTCTCTGTGCTTCTGCACGAGATCCATTCCATATAAAGACAAACAATTCATCTATCAATCGTTTACTTTTTACTACCGGAGATTTTTCTCTGAAATATGTTTCTATTTTTGATATAATTAAAGGACGTGTTTTTGATGTAGTTGAAAATCCAGGAACTTTTTGTCCTTTATTTTTTAAATCATATCCCTTTCTTAAATGTACATTTTCATCTACATATGCATCTTGTTTATAACTATAATATAAATTTTCATATCCTTTATCAATTGCAACTTGTATTACTGCCCAACCGATATTCGCATTCTCAATTACAAGTAAAGCATTATTCCATTCTGTACTTACTGATACAAGCATGTTTCCAAATTCTGTTGTTCCTATTTTGCCTTTGTATTCAGCAACTTGAACCATATTCTTAACATCAATGACATGGAATGCGGAATAATCTGCTCCATCTCCTCTCGCAACATCAGCTACTACCGCATATGATGTATTATAATCTGGATAATCCCATAACCAATAGTTTCCATCAAAGCCTCTTTTTTCTTTAGGTTCTTCTACATATGTCTGCTCATACCATTGCAATATCGGCCCATCTACTACAGTATGACCTGAACTAATAAATGAACAGTCACATTCTTGAGTTGCCATTTTCTCCCCTAAAAGCTCGGTTTGTAGATCTCTCCAGTCTTGCTCTCTATCTGGATGCATTGACCAATGAAGTCTAATAGGATGGAACTGTCCGCCTGCTTCTGCATCTTGCCATGTTTTATGGAATAGATTACCAGTACCATTCGGTGTTGATAACATTATAGCTCCACCACCAGTTGCAAGTGTTTGTTGTGCTGCAGTCCATATTTCATCAATTTTATCAACAAATGCTGCTTCATCTATTATTAACAATGATAATGCTTCAGATCTACCCGCATCTCCTTTCGATGAAATAGCTTTAATCTGTGATCCATTCTTGAATCTCAAACTTAATTTATTATCTTCAATCGTTTTACCACGCAACCATGCCGGTAAATTATCATGCATTACTCTAACCTTTGTTACTAAGTTTTTTGCTATATCTTGTTTTGTTGCAATCACTAATACATTATAATCTGATTTGAATATCATGTGCCATAATGCTAAGCCAGCTGTCAGTGTAGATATACCTAACTGACGTGATTTAAGAATAACAGTATATCTATTATCTTTTAATTGTGTTAATGTATCTTCTTGAAAGGGGTATAAATTAAAGTATATTTTTCCTTTAGTAGGGTGTTGAATTATACAATACTTACGCATGAAATGTACGGGGTCTTGTGCACAACGTTTATATTCGTCACGTATTATTTCTTTTAATGATTTCTGCTTTGACATAGTATTTATAATATAAAAAAATTATTTCAAATAACCAAATTTATTTATGATTATTTAAATAATTTTATTTTTAATAATCTTTTACGTTGGTTTTACTTTTCTTAACATAATAGACAACCCCTCAATAACCTCAGGCATGAGCGATTCAGATCGGGCAATTCGTGCGCCTACCTCTGATGCTTTGATGCCAGACTTAGTAGATAACGATGATAAGTTATTTACATTGATATTTGCAGCTTGGAATCCTTTATAAATCCCAACTCCGGCATCGATTAATAAAAGTAATAAAATTGCATGGAATATATAATCAGCAACTTTATGTCTTTTTGGCTTATCTTTAATGAATGCCTTTAAAGGCCATTCTATAATAGCTATAAACTTATGATGTAATTTATCGGCTGCATCTATAATCTTTTGACCTAATTGATTTTCATCGACATCTTTGCCTTTTAATTTTCTAGTAACCTTATGCATCACTTTTAAGCCAGATCCTATAATCTTCATTAGTACTGGCACTGATAATGATATTCCTACTGCAGCAATTATTCCTACTTCATTTAATCTAGATTCTTCTATATCTTCGGGTTTCTTAGCTACTAAATCATCTTTATTTGATTTAATTTCTTTACCCATTTTAGTTAGAGCATCTTCTACCGCCCCATCAAAATCTATATCCGTGAAATCTTTTACTGATTTTTCAAATTCGTCACTAAATGCACTCGTACCAGGACCTGGAAATACATCTGCTTCAATTAAACTTTTTTTTTTAGTTCTGAAAGTATGACTGATCTGATTTTTTTACGTAACTCACTTTCTTTAAGTTCTAATTCAGCATCTGCATGTAAACCATTTATCCTAGCTTCATATGCTTGATATGCTTTATTTGCATCTTCAGTGGCTTTCTTCTTCTTTGGACTCAATTGTCCTGCAATCTTTGTATATTTTGCAATTGCCTTTTCATCGCCGATAGCTTTAGCAGCTTTATATTTTATTAAGTTTGATAATAATAAAGATGAAAGTGCTTGTTCTTTTTTTATAGCCTTTTCATATTTAGATTTTAATGTTTTTATATTCTCTGCCATTTTATCCTTTAAATCGTTTCTTAAGATTTTCTTTTAATTTTTTATAATCTGCTTCAATTTTTTCTAAGTAATCTGACATATCTGCTTCACCATACTCACCTTGTGCATTTTGCCAAGTTTTTACTACCTGCTCTTTTATAATTTCTACTTCTTTATCAACATCTTTAAACCATGCATCGGCATTTGATGACATAATTTTATTTTGATACTCTTTCCAGACATCTTCGCCTTCCAATTTAATCTTACGTTCTTCTTTTAACACACAACCAAAACATTTCTTTCTACTAAACCAAAATTTGAAATTTAACATTTTTTCTTCATTTCTCATTTCAATATCACATTCAGGACAATTGTCCGGAACTCGTAATGTATCTTGAATTAAATTTAAAATACTATTTTCTGGTTCACGTGTTCTAAATCCATCATGTTGAGTAACTTTCGTACGAAATCCTTTTAAATCTATTTCGACCCATATTTTAGGATTTCCATCTTTATCTTTTTCAATTACTTCCTTTTCTTTATTAAGATTGCCTGTATATATAGATGTCTTTTTTTGTGATTTATGTTCTCCAGAAAGTAATTGTTTTACTGCTTTGATATTTTGTAACTTATTGTTCATACTAATCTTTTTTACCTAATTCTTTTCTCATTCGGATGAAAATACGTTTCTTTGCTGAATCTTTGATATCAAAGTCCTTTAACATATTAAGTATAAAATCTGCTTGCTGGATTGCCGGTTTTGTCTTTAACATCTTTTTCATCATTTGCATGGCTTGTGTTTTATCTACTCTACCCATTTTGCTAGATAATGCTGAAGATACTTTGGCTTCTGTTGTCGGTTCTGGAGCAGGAGCTGGAGCGGGTTTATCTTTTCTTAACATTAAAGCTAATTTATTAAGTACCGCAGGGTCATTTCCTGAGATAGATTTTATTACTGCTAACAAGCCAGCCGCTTGTTGTTGTGCTGAACCAGCTCCTAATGCTTTTTTTAACATCTTGATGCCAGCCATCTTTTCTACATTGCCTAATCGTGTTGTGACTGTACCTCTTGCTGAAGGCTGTTCGGTTAATGTTCGTTTAATTTGAGACCGAATCATTTTTCTTAAAATATCTTCTTTCATAGTTTTCCTTATCTTTTTATATAAATATGCTGATAACGTACATATCTTTAGTTATTTTGTAAAACCTTTATCCATTGCAAAATTGGCTCTACTAAATTCTAACCTATCTACTAATTTTACACCATTTCCGATATGATCAACTGCTACATATCCTTCCGGACTCGATGCTTTTAAACCTCCTTGGCCATCATCTACAAAATGTTTTGTATTATAAACAGCATTATTATACTTTTCTATAAATATATTTTTAGCAGATGCTAACAATTTCGATACTTGGAATATTTTTATTATTTCATCTGATTTAGAATCAAACAATGTCATTTGATCAATTCCGGTTTGTGTTGCTCTTGCCTTACCTTTTTCAGATTTTAACTTTTCAACTTTCTTATCAACTTTCAATTGAACCCATTTTTTAAATGCCTTAAATGATTTATGTGGGTCATCTAAAAACTGCCCTATTCGAATCTCACTATTAATATATGTATTTAATAATGCACTAGGAAGTTCGTTATAATCAATTTTAATCTGATCAGCTTGTTTAACTAGAGTTAAAATCTGTTTTGCTTCTGAAGCTGTTAATGTTACTATACCGGTCGCATCTTTAAAGAACGCATCATCAAACCAAACTTTAGGATTTCGTCTCAACATACTCACATCTGCACCATAAGATGCACCACTCTGCAGATCTCTATAAGTCGTATGGAATACAATACCAAACTTCACACTTCCAATACGTTTTCCGAGTTCAGAATCGACCTCAACTGCATATGTTATTGTATTTGGTCTAAATATATAATGGGGGACTCCTTCGATATTTTTAGTTTTTAACATAGAATCATCAAACATAAAATCACCTTGCAATATATTCTTAATACCAAGTGATGGTAAATATTTTAAAGCTTTTTTTAATTTATCAGCCAGGCCTGGAGCATGTCCGTGATTTAAATCGACATCTGCTGCGGTGTAATTTATTTTCGGAATTTTATTAAATACAGATTTTGTTCCTACAAAAAACTTTTTAGTTTCAGGATGAGTTCCTACAAACATTGCTGGCGCGCCATCCCATTTAACAGATGTATTAACTTTTGCATTCGAATGTCCTTTAAGGTTTTTAACTAATTCAACTATAAATGATTTTGCTTTTTTATAACCGACCGGGCCTTCTGTCAATATCAATTCTTCTAAATGAGTTAAATGTGTATTTGCTTTTGCCTCATCAATTTGCATTTCCATCATGAATTGCTTTGCAATTGATTCTCCTAATGACTTTGGTTCGTCTTGCTTAATTAATCTCATTTTTAATGCCGGTCTCCCATTTATCAATAAATCTCCTTTCTTATTCCAGGATATAGATTTAACTACAACTTTTTTATTTTTAAATTTACCCATTAATATAGTATCTCCTATGTTAACTGGTATATCAATATTTTCTTTTAATGTTGTTGGTACTAATTTTTCATCTTGGCTTGATTCGATTGAATCTTCTGCTCCTAAGAAATCTAAAAATTTATATCCTACTTGTGTTGCAACTTTCTTTATATATTTTTGCCAAAACTTATATGCTGGGGCTCCTTTATAATCTTTCATGTAATCTGTACCAGCATGAGCCGCACCTTTTACCCCGGTTGGAAAATATGATACTGACATTGGCGGGCCATTTGGAAACTTAGTATTATGTATAGTGATTGGTTCATCTTTAACAAGATAATTAATTACTTCATATCCTAATCGTTTTGCCATCTCCGATGTCTTCTTTCTATATGTTGCTTGATTTCCATAATAATATCTCGGGCCATCATCTACATCTGATTTACTTCCGTGTGCTACACTAACTTCATTAAGTACTTTACTCATATCAATAGTAGTTAAAAATTCTACTATTTGTTCATTTAATTTTTTTTTGAGTATATTGTATATTTTAGGATCAAACCAGCCAAATATAGATTTAAATATTTTTTCGTCTGCCACTGCTAATGCTTGTCTCATCGTTGTACCGGACATTTCACCATATCCTGGTACGTCTAAACTGATATGAGGGGCTATAACAAAGTATCCATGAGTTTCATATCCTTTTAGACCATGTCTAGACTTTTCATAATCCTGAAAATATCCAGGAGAGCCATCTTTCTTAGTTGTACTTAACCGGCCGGCATCCTTTGCGCCATACATAAATACAACAGCCGTACTTTTCGGATCATACTTATTTAATACTTCTAAAGATTGATATGGATTTTTTACTTGTACTACATTCTTTATCCCATGTTTATTAATGATTAATTTCTTTTCATTAAAATTTAATGGAGATTTTGGCAATTGAACTTTATCCGATGTAACTACGTATGAATGTTGTTTGCCAAATTTATTTTGTAAATATTTAAATGCCTCTGCATGGTGTTTACCCATTGGCTGAAATCTGCCCGGGTAAATTGCTACTATTGTTTTAATAGATGAATCTGCTTCATTTATTAATTGTTGTGTTATTTGATATCCTAAATTCATTTTATATAAATATACTCATCATGCTTTCTCACCATAAATAACGGCTGTACATCTTATCGTATCTGTTGCTGCAGTATCATTTCCTATGTATATAAATAAAGCATCATCTTCCGATCGTGTATTAAATGATTTACTACCAGTTATGTCCATGTTATAATATCCATTAGAGGCGCCTACTACACCTGTCGATGCTGATGCTGCAAATCCTAAATCAAATGCATCTGTACCATTTGGCCTACTACCGGTATACATCCAAAATGATGGCGATCCGCCGGCTTGACTCTTTGCTGATACTTTTGCTGATACATTTTTCATTTTGAATGGTAAATAAAGTGCGTATAATGATTCATTTGCTGTTGGTGCGGTTCTACTTGTAACATTTTGGTTCCAATCACCAGCTTCTATACCTGAAGTGTTACCTACTCTATATTCTGGAACTGCTCCATTTACACTTGATGCGTATATATTTAAATGTTCTAATACAATTGGCGTTCCTGTATAATGTTCTGCAGAACATGTTGCATTCAAACTTATGTTGCTATCAACTGTCAATGTATTATATATTCTTACTGAGCCTGTAAAGTATGAATTTCCTTGTATGTTTAAATGGCCTTGACCACCATGTAATATCATACCATCTAAAGTAGGTTCTTCTGGTACAACACCTTTACCAATTCGCAATAGTTCTGTAACTGGAAATGTTCCATCTTTTGCAGTTGAGAATATTATATCACCGCCAGGGTATCCACTGATAGCATCTCTTGCGTCTACATGTATTGTTGCTGCCGTACCGACAGTACCAATGTCATCATCTGATCCTGAAATTGATGCCCACCTAATTGTCCCTAATGTATCTCCATCTACCACGCCTAATTCCTCACCAAAATATCCTCTATCAAATGTAAGTAGAAGCTCGCTTCCGGAAGCTGATGTTCCGAATTCTTTCGTTATCAATTTTCCTTCTTGTGTAAATTCAAGTTCTTTGGTACCATCATCTGATCTAATCTTGAATGAATTAGCTTTTATATCAACATCATTTTTTGGATTTGTCGTTCCTATTCCAATTTTACCGGAGCCTGATAAATATAATTTGGCTGAAGAAGATCCGGTTATTACGAATGATGTGGAATCATTTGAATCGATTTGTAATATTGAAGTTGCACTCCCAGTTGCAGGAGTTCCGATATTTTCGCCCGCATTAAATGTCCCGGATCCGGATGTTACTATACTCGCCGTTATTGTTCTCGCATTGGTACTATCAGGCGGATTGACCGCTCCTCCAAAAGCATTCGTAATTTCAAACACCGATCCCGATCCTGCTATA
>JACKQG010004126.1_pt1 | contig 17076 bp, 17 predicted proteins | sample 8237621 | NCBI WGS metagenome assembly JACKQG01 (sample SAMN15677084, study PRJNA649215) | marine metagenome | biome: marine; feature: Black Sea; material: saline water; isolation source: suspended particulate matter (SPM) from the Black Sea western gyre | collected 2013-06-09/2013-06-10 | depth...
TGTCAGGTGGCTAGATCTTTTTCTAATAATGCTCTTTTTGCCAAGAAACTTATTGCTTTTGACTACAAAAATGTTAAAAATCTGAAGAAAATTGTGTTTCCTAGTGAAAAAACTATATATGACCCCTGTCCAATATCTACGTGCATAGTGACACTTTTTGATTGTGAAAATAAGCCTTATGATATACTAGCGTTCAGAATTACAGTCTATAAAACCGCGAGGAAAGTATGCTCTTTGAATATATTGCCATTGCAGTTTTGCTCATCCTTACAACGGCAGTAGCTGTCATTGCGATCACTCTGGGGGGGCTGTTTGGCCCTCGTCGAGAGACCAAACGCAAGGCAATGCCCTACGAATCAGGGATGGCGCCCATCGGCCCCGGCACACGCCGGATGCCAGTGCGTTTTTACCTTGTTGCCGTTCTTTTCATTCTTTTTGACATTGAAGTCATCTTCTTTTTGCCATGGGCCGTTGTTTTTCGCAAACTCGGCCTTTTTGGTTTAATCGAGATGCTCATCTTCATAGGCATCTTATTGGTAGGCTACATCTATGCCTGGAAGAAAGGAGCCCTTGAATGGGAGTAGAACAAAAATTAGGCGAGATGGGTGCCGTTACGACGACACTCGAACAAGCCATGAATTGGGGACGTACGCGCGCCATGTGGCCGATGCTTTTCGGCTTGGCCTGCTGTGCGATTGAAATGATGGCGGCTCAGTCAGCTCACTATGATATGAGTCGCTTTGGGATGGAATTAATGCGTCCCAGCCCACGCCAGGCGGATCTGATGATCGTGGCGGGACGTGTCAGCCGTAAAATGGCACCGGTTCTGCGCCACTTATTTGATCAGATGGCGGAACCGAAATGGGTTATCGCAATGGGGGACTGCGCATCCTGTGGTGGTGTATTCAATAACTACGCTGTCGTTCAGGGTGTAGACGAAATCGTTCCTGTCGATATCTACGTTTCCGGTTGTCCCCCGCGACCAGAGGCATTGATTGGCGGCGTTATGGCACTCTACGAAAAAGTAGAAGCTGAGAAAATCAAAGCCGCAGCTTAGTCCTGTTTAGGAAATCAAATAACTAATGGACAAACAACTCCAACCGATCGTTAAGAAATTGAAAAAGGAATTTGGCGCAGAAGTGACTGAGTTTCGTGGAGATGTGCAAGTTTTACTTGCCTCCGAAAAACTTATTGCTGCGAGCCTAAAACTGCGTGATGAATTTGATTTCGCGCTCCTTTCCACGATTACGGCCGTTGACTATTGGCCCGAAGAATCCCCGCGTTTCCACATTGTATATGTCTTCAATTCACTTAGTAAGAATTTACAACTTATGTTGCGGGTACCTGTGGCGGGAGAAAATCCCACTATCCCCACATTGACCAAAGTATACAAAAATGCCAATTGGCGTGAACGCGAACTTTGGGATATGTTCGGTATTAAAGTGGACGGACATCCCGATCTGCGTCGTTTGCTGATGCCCGATGATTGGAATGGCCATCCATTACGCAAGGATTACCCACTGGGTTATGAAGAACCGCAATTTACCTTCAATTATGAAGAGATTGATCTCAGCAAGCCACACGGGGAGGTTTAGCAAATGACAACTCCGTACACAATTCCTGAGGTTACTTTAGACGAGATCAAGCATCTTGTTTCACAACGCGCCATTGATGGTGAGACTGTCCTCTTAAATATGGGGCCTCAGCATCCCAGTACGCACGGTGTGTTGCGTCTCCTGCTTGAATTAGACGGTGAAACCGTTGTGACCTGTGTTCCCGATATAGGTTATTTGCATACCGGCATTGAAAAGAATATGGAATCCAAGACCTATATCAAAGCCGAGGTGATGACTGATCGCCTTGATTACTTGAATACGGTCGGGAATAACTTCGCCTATTGTTTGGCCGTTGAAAAGATGATCGAATTGGATGTACCGCCTCGTGCGCAAGCCATCCGCGTGATCCTGGCCGAGTTACAGCGGATTGCCTCCCACTTGATCTGGTTAGCGACCTCCGCTCTGGATGTTGCCGCCATGTCGGTTTTCCTCTACGCCTTCCGCGAGCGCGAAATCATCCTCGATGTCCTTGAGCTGGTTTCCGGCCAGCGGATGATGACGACCTATATTCGCCCTGGTGGTCTCTGGCGGGATGTCCCTGTCGAATTTGATGCTGCTGTCCGAAACATTCTGGATACTTTCCCCAAGCGGATCGATGAATATGAGGATCTGCTGACGAAGAATCCTCTCTTCCTCGACCGCACGATGGGGATCGGGAAAATTTCTGCCGAAGAGGCGATCCAGTGGGGGGCAACAGGATCAACGCTGCGTGGCTCCGGGCCAGATTGGGACTTGCGCAAGAAACGTCCCTACTCAGGTTATGAGCAATACGATTTTGAAGTTCCCACGGCAACCGAAGGGGATGTCTACGCTCGGTATCTGGTCCGCATCCGGGAGATGCGTGAGGCTTTGAAGATCATCGAACAGGCATTGAATAAATTACCGCTTGGTCCCGTCAGCACAAATGACCATAAATATGTTCCTCCCCCACGTTCTGAACTTGGGGTCAGCATGGAATCGCTGATCCACCACTTTAAGCTCTGGACTGAAGGTTTCAATGTCCCCAAGGGCAGCGTTTACGCTGCAGTTGAGTCCCCTCGTGGTGAGTTGGGTGTTTTCCTGGAAAGTGACGGTGGTCCTAAACCCTTCCGTATTCACTGGCGAACGCCTTCCTATAATAACCTGGAAGCGATGCCCGTAATGACTGAGGGTCTTTTGATCGCCGATTTGGTTGCGATAATCGGTAGTATTGATATTGTATTGGGAGATGTGGATCGATGAGCCTGGCTGAAAAATATCCACAAGAAATTGAGAAAGTTCTGGCAAAATATCCGCCGGAGCATAAGCGTTCGGCTGTGATGGCCTTGCTTTTTATGGCCCAACGTGAAGAAGGTTATATTAATAAACAGGATAAGGTGGATATTGCCAAAATCCTGGATATGACGACTACCGAAATCTCGGCTATCGTTGGCTTCTATAGTCTCTATCATGACAAAAAAGCAGGCCAGTATCGTATCCAGGTCTGTACCGACATCGGTTGTGCCCTGCGTGGTGCTGACCAGTATCTGGCTGATCTATGTGAAAAACTGGATGTGAAGCCGGGCGAAACCACCGACGATGGGCTGGTTACCATTGAAGAGGTCAAATGCCTGGCCGCTTGCGATAAGGCGCCAATGTTCCAGGTGCAAAGTAATAATGGAATCAAATATCACGAGCAGATGACCGTAGATACCACCCTCGAATTGATCGAAGCCTTGCGGAAAGACGCGAAGGAGGCAAAATAATGAAATATATGCTTCTTCGCCATCGTGATGTTCCGAATATCAACCAGATTGATATATACCAGAAAAACGGCGGTTTTGATGCGCTAAAGAAAGCCATCAAAATGAAAACCGATGATGTGACCAATGAGGTTAAAGAAGCCGGTTTACGTGGTCGTGGTGGCGCAGGTTTCCCGGCTGGCGTGAAATGGTCCTTTATGGATAATAACAACTGGCCCCATTATGTTGTAGCCAACGCCGATGAATCTGAACCGGGCACCTTCAAAGATCGTGAGATCATGGAAAGCAACCCATTCCAATTCCTGGAAGGGATTGCGATTTGCTCTTATGCGGTCGGTGCAAATGCGGCCTATATTTATCTGAGGGGTGAATTCTGGGAAGTCGCTCATTTCCTCGACGAAAAGATTGAAGAAATGGAAAAAGCTGGTTTTCTTGGAGATAAGATCCAGGGCACAGATTACTCCCTGAAGATTTACACACATCTTGGCGCAGGCGCTTATATCTGCGGGGAAGAAACCGCAATGCTAGAGTCGATGGAAGGAAAACGCGGCCAACCCCGTGTGCGTCCGCCTTTCCCGCCCTCCCAGGGTCTCTATAATAAACCGACTGTTGTCAACAATGTTGAAACCCTGACCAGTGTTCCTTATATCATTAATAATGGCGCCAAAGAATATAGAAAATTTGGTACAGATAAAAGCCCTGGAACGAAGATATTTTCCCTTTCAGGAAATGTCAATAAACCGGGCAACTACGAACTCCCGCTGGGAACCACCTTCCGCGAATTGATCTTTGAACATGGTGGCGGTATCCCGAATGGTAATACGATTAAAGCGATCATGCCCGCTGGCGCCTCCTCCTCAATGGTTGTCGCAAATGATGAAGCCCTCGACACACCCATGGATTACGAGAGCGTGCCCAATGTCGGGGGCGATCTCGGCTCTGCATCCGTTATCGTTGTAGACGACTCGATCAGTCTCGATTGGCTGATCAACAAGACGGTTTCCTTCTTCGAGCATGAATCTTGTGGCAAATGTACACCCTGTCGGGAAGGCGCTTACTGGATGAAGCAACTGACTTCCCGGATTCACAACGGAGAAGGCACCCAGGATGATGTTGAGCTGCTCAAAAGTGTAGCCACTCAAATTCGTGGAACAACCCTTTGCGCATTGGGTGAATTCTCGACCATGGCTGTAGTTAGCTCCATTGAACGCTTCCCTGAAGATTTTGAAGCGAAGGTATAGTTTATGACCAAAGAAGTTACCCTCACAATTGACGGCAAAGAAGTAACCGTTTCGGCTGGTTCGCTGGTGGTTGATGCTGCCAAAAAAGCCGGTATTGATATTCCCACCTTTTGCTACCATCCAAAAATGGAGCCAGTTGGCATGTGCCGCATGTGCCTGGTCGAAATTGGTCGTCCGGCCATCGACCGGGCCACAGGTGAAGCTGTAATGGAAGACGGAGAGCCCAAGATCAACTGGGGCTGGAAGTTGGAAACATCCTGCACTAATCCTGTTTCTGAAGGCATGGTGGTTAAGACGGCTACCGAAAAGGCGAAGCAGGGACAAAACGGTATGCTTGAATTCCTGCTCACCTCCCATCCGCTGGATTGCCCGGTTTGCGATAAGGGCGGCGAATGTTTGTTGCAGGATTTGACCCTGGCGCACGGACCCGATAAGAGCCGCTTTATATTTGATGAGAAGCACCATGCCCAAAAGCATGTTCCCCTGGGGGATGCTATTTGGTTGGATCGCGAGCGCTGCATTCAATGCGGACTCTGCGTCCGCTTCCAGAGCGAAATTGCCGGTGAGCCTGTTCTCGATTTTGATTTTCGTGGACGAAAAACCGAGATCGTTACGACCTCGGAACCCGGCTTTGATTCCGTTTTTTCGGGAAACACTACCGATATCTGCCCGGTTGGTGCGCTGACGACAAAGCAATTCCGTTTTGGGGCACGGCCTTGGGAATTGGATGCTACCGCCTCCATTTGTGCGGAATGCCCTGTTGGCTGCAATACCGTTTTGAATACCCGGCGTGAGGCCAAGAGTGGCGGCAAGATCGTAGTCAAACGCGTCATGCCCCGTCAAAACGAGCAGGTCAACGAGACCTGGATCTGTGATAAAGGTCGTTTTGCAGACTTGAATGCAGATAATCGCCTGCTTGAACCAAGCCCCGCTGAGTGGACAGATGCCATTGGCGCTGCAGCCGAAAAATTGAGTGCAGCCAAAGGTGATGCCGTTTATCTTGTAGATGGCAGCCTGGCTAATGAAGAACTCTATAATATCAAATCCCTTGCCGATGAGGTTGGCGCCAAAGCCCTTTGTTACAGTGAAGTTGGCGGTGGCGAGTTGACCACAAAGGTCGGCATGAAGGGAGATATGGGCAAGATGGGCGCAGAAAGTGCGATCCTTGTTGCCGGTGTTGATCTTTACACTGCTGCCCCGATCTGGTGGTTGCGTGTCAAGCAAGCCGCTGACCGTGGTGCGACCCTGATCGTGGCAACGCAGGAAGCGAATCGCCTGGATGCTTTCGCTACAGTAATTCGCTATAAAGCAGGCGGCGCTGTAAAGGCACTTGACTCAAAAGAGATCAAAGAGGCATTTTCCAAAGCTGAAAATACGGTCATCTTTTATGGCAATGAAGGCATGGATTTGAAAGCCTCGCAAAAATTGGCGAAAGCCTGTGCTGATATGCTGCCCAAAAAGGAAGGTCTGATCGGTGTCTGGGCAGATGCCAATACGCAGGGTGCCTGGGAGATGGGCTTCGAACCTGTCGAAGATTTGGCGAAGGTGTTGAAGGGTAAAACAGTGTATGTCGCCGGGCAGGATGCTTTGGTAGCAGCCGCTGTTGAAGTGGCAGATATTATCGTTGCGCAGACCGCACAGGCAACGGAAGCTAGTGAAAAGGCGAGCGTGACTCTTGCATCCCGGATCGTTGCAGAAATGGATGGGACTTTCACATCCGCTGAACGACGTGTCCAACGATTCTTCCCAGCAGTTCCCCCCAGGGGAGATGCGCTGCCTGGTTATGTGATCACGGCGCAAGTTGCTGAGAAGATGGGCGTCACTCTGGATATGGAAGCTGAAGACCTTTTCTCCGCTTTCTCTGATTTGAGCTATGCAGATCTGGCTGAAGTGAATGCTGAAGAGAGCCTGAGTATCGCCGGCACTTGTTATGAAAATAAGCAGGGCCTGGGAGCACAGCTTCCGGTAGCCGTGCCAACGAATTAAAGGAAGTCATCGTATGGACTCTGCCTTGTTTTGGGAAATTTTCTTCAAATCACTGATCTTGATCCTGGTGCTTTTGACGGGATTTGCCTACACAACCTATTATGAACGCCGCACGCTGGCACGGATTCAATCACGTGTTGGCCCGAACCGCGCTGGCCCCTTTGGGTTGTTGCAGCCGATTGCGGATGCGGTCAAGCTGATCTTCAAAGAGGAATTGATTCCAGGCCAGGCCTTCAAAGCGGTATTTATATTGGCGCCAATTCTTACGGTTGTACCCGCGATCCTGATCACCGCCACTGTCCCCTGGGGCGGCACAGTCATGATCGGTGAACGCGCTGTGAAGTTGGGCGTTGCCGATATCAACGTAGGCGTCCTCTATATTATGTCGGTTGCTTCAATCGCGGTCTATGGCGTTGTTTTGGCTGGCTGGTCGAGCAATAATAAATACGCGATGATGGGCGGATTACGTTCAACCGCGCAGATGATCAGCTATGAGCTGGCACTGGGACTTTCCTTCGTCGCAGTGATTTTATTAGCCAACTCGATGAAAATGACCGAGATCGTCGAGGCGCAACGAGGACTTCCGTTTTTCTTATTGCAACCAGTTGGGATGATTGTCTTCTTCTTCGCGACATTAGCCGAATTAAATCGCGGCCCCTTCGATATGCCTGAAGCTGAGCAGGAAATTTCCGCAGGCTATAACGTGGAATACTCCGGGATGAAATTTGCCCTTTTCATGATGGCTGAATATACCAAGATGATCTCGATATCTGCGATCACCGCAACGATCTTCTTTGGTGGCTATCTTGGACCAGGCGTGGATGCATATCCCTGGCTTGGCCCGATCTATATGTTCGTAAAAATATTTTTGATTTTATTTATGATGATCTGGGTGCGTGCCTCCTGGCCGCGCATCCGTTATGATCGCCTGATGGCGTTGGGATGGAAGATCATGCTACCTCTGTCCCTGGCGCTTGTTTTCACCACAGCAATAGGTATCTTGCTTGCAGACTTGTTTGGTGGGATGTGGTTGTGGCTGATTCCCGTCTTTTCCTTAATCTCTGGAGCGGTAGCTGTTCAGGCGATCAATCTTTCTCTAAGGAGGAAGGCTTATGCTCGTTGAGTTGCTACGTGGTCTAAAGACCACGTTCAAGATGATGCTCGATAAGCCGGTTACGATCCAGTATCCGGAAGTGAAGCGGCCTGTCCGCCCACGCTATAAGGGCCGTCATGAACTGAAGCGTTATGATAATGGTTTGGAAAAATGTATTGGCTGCTCCCTGTGTGCGGCAGCCTGTCCTGCGGATGCGATCTTTGTTGAAGCATCAGAAAACACCGATGAAGAACGCTACTCTCCAGGTGACCGCTACGCCAGTACTTATGAAATCAATTTCCTGCGCTGTATTTATTGTGGCTACTGCGAAGATGCCTGTCCCACCGAGGCGATCGTTTTGGAGCATGAGTACGATATGTCCTATACCAATCGTTTTGATGCGATCTTCCCCAAAGATAAGCTGATCGTTCCTGTCCCATCGAATGGGAAAGCAACCCCGCAGAAAACAGAACCGGGCCTATTTGATCGCTCTGTGCCTGAGATGAAAGATCCACAGGATTAGGTGAATGATGACTATTGATCTTATTCTCTTTCTGATACTTGCTGTTGTAGCGATCGCCACAGCCTTGGGCATGTTGGTCAGTCGGAATGCCGTTTACTCGGCCTTGTTTCTGGTGCTCAATTTTGCCACTGTGGCTGTCTTCTATTTGTTGCTGGGTGCGCCCTTCATTGCCCTCACGCAGGTCACGGTTTATGCCGGTGCGATCATGGTTCTTTTCCTCTTTGTCATCATGCTTTTGGGAACGGACGAACTTCCTGAGCGCAAGGTGCTGAATTGGCAGAAACCGATGGCAATTTTTCTTGCACTGGTTTTGATGGCTGAAGGCGTTTACCTGATCTTCATCCAGAAATCGGCTTCGGGCTTGATCAATAACGCCCCAGGCGCTGACTTTGGCAGTCCCCAGGCAATTGGTGACATGCTTTTCAACAAATATCTCCTGCCCTTTGAAGTGACCTCGATCTTGCTTTTGGTCGCTATGGTTGGGGCAATTGTTCTAACTGGAAATATGAAAGGAGGGCAGAGTTAAGATGGTCCCTGTAACTTATTACGTCGCCCTCTCCGCTGTCCTGTTCATCATCGGTGCTATGGGTGTACTTGTACGCCGGAATGCACTGATCATATTCATGTCGGTTGAGTTGATGCTTAATGCGGCCAATCTCGCCTTCGTGGCCTTTGCCAGTGTTAATAATATCCTGGATGGTCAAATCTTTGTCTTCTTCATTATCGCTGTCGCCGCCGCAGAGGTAGCTGTTGGTTTGGCACTAATTGTTGCCATCTTCCGTACGAAGAAAAGCATTGATGTTGACCAGATCAACATGCTGAAAGGATAAGCCCAGATGAATTTTAGTGAAGTTGCAAATACCGGCTTATTCTTCAATTTAGCCCCTCTGCTCGTTTTCCTGCCTCTGATCGGTATGCTGATCAATATGATCTTCGGTGGAAAAATGAGCGAGAAGGCTATCGGAACGGTGGCAAGCCTGGCATCCGGTTCGGCTTTCGTCGTTGCCCTTTTACTGGCCTATTCTCTCTCCGCCGTACATGGACAGGCCTATACTGTCCCCTTTGCGGAGTGGATCCATATCGGCGAACTCCAACTGGATTGGACATTCCGCGTTGATACTCTCTCAGCTGTAATGATGCTGGTCGTCTCCGGTGTTGGAACGCTGATCCATATTTACGCCATCGGTTATATGCACGAAGATGTTCGTTTCAAGGATGACCTGCGCCGTTTCCGCCGTTTCTTTGTTTTCCTGAATCTCTTCATCGCCATGATGATGATTTTGGTCAGCGGTGACTCCTACCTGATGCTCTTCGTCGGTTGGGAGGGTGTCGGGCTTTGTTCCTTCCTGCTGATCGGTTTCTGGTACGATTTCGATACCCTCGGGCAAAAAAGCACAGCAAATGCTGAAGCTGGCAAGAAGGCCTTTATCGCCAACCGGATCGGGGATTTCGGTTTCCTGCTGGCAATTTTCACCACCTTTTGGCATTTCGGCAGCTTACAGTTTGACGAAGTTTTCGCACAAGCTGGACATCAACCTGCTACCGTTATAACGGCGATTACCCTGTTTATGCTGATCGGTGTGACCGGCAAATCGGCCCAGGTCCCGCTTTACGTCTGGCTCCCGGACGCGATGGCTGGTCCCACCCCCGTCTCCGCCCTCATTCACGCTGCGACGATGGTCACCGCAGGTGTCTATTTGGTCGTCCGCTCTGCCCCGCTTTATTCAGCGGTACCTGGCGCTCAATATATTGTTGCGATGATTGGCGCGGTCACGGCCCTCTTTGCTGCCACGATCGCTGTCGGGCAATACGATATCAAGAAGGTCCTGGCATATTCGACCATCAGCCAACTGGGCTTTATGGTTGCTGCTGTGGGCATGGGCGCTTATGTGGCCGGAATCTTCCATCTCGCAACGCACGCTTTCTTCAAAGCCCTGCTCTTCCTTTCGGCTGGTTCAATTATTCTCGGTATGGAACGTGGTCACCATCATCTTGCCCATGGGCATGATGAAGAAGTCTTCGATCCCGGCGATATGCGCAATATGGGTAACCTGCGCAAACAGATGCCCGTTACCTTCTGGCTTTATATGGCCGGGACGCTGGCTCTCGCTGGAATCTTCCCCTTCGCAGGTTTCTGGTCGAAGGATGAAATTCTGCTGGATGCCAAACTTCACGCTGAGCATTTCCCCGGCGTATACGCCCTGCTTTCCATCGCCGCCTTCCTGACCGCCTTTTATATGGGCCGTCAAATCTGGATGGTCTTCTTCGGTAAAGAACGCACCGATGTTGCCAAGCACGCCAAAGAAAGCCCCCCGGTGATGACTGTTCCGCTCATGGTTTTGGCAGCCCTCGCTGTATTGGGTGGCGCACTCAATCTTCCATTTGAAGGATTCCACAATCTCGGACACTGGCTTGGATATACCCTCGGTGAAGTTGAAGGCTTGGCGCTTGACCTCGGCGTAGCTGGTATTTCCACGATTTTAGCTTTGGTAGCTATTGGTATTTCCTGGCTGATCTATGGACGTAATCCGCTCAAGGAAGGACAGCCCGATCCGCTTAAAAAGCCGCTGGGCTTCCTCTTCACAGGCATGGAAAATAAATGGTTTGTGGATGAAGGCTATAAAGCCGTTATCATCACGCCTTTTGAAAAATTGGCAAAGTTCCTTTCTATCACGCTGGACTGGAACTTCTGGCATGACTGGTTCCACAATAGCGTCATCTTTGCAGGTTTCCAGAGTTTTGCACGTTTCCTTTCAGACCCGGTCGATATGGGCATCATCAACGCCATCGCCGATGGATTGGCGAGCCTGACCCAACGCTCATCCGAAGGTTTGCGTCGTATCCAAAATGGTTTTGTACGCAGCTACGCCCTCTCTGTTTTACTCGGCGTGGTTGCGATTTTAGGATATTTACTTTTCAAATAAAATCGTTAGAACTGCACTTGAAATGAAATGAAAAGTGCGTTGCAGTTCGGTCTTGGCAGACCCGATGTGCAACGTATCCAAAAGCGGATGCAATGCACATCTGCGATGAAAAAAAAGAAGTCACTCGCCGTACAATTGCTCACTGGGCAAGCAAGCCTAAAACATGTGCGATGCGGCACTTCATCAAAAAATAATTGTGGATAAATTTTCACAAAATTAAGAAATAATGAGGACCGACTATGGACTTTGAGCTACTTCCCAATCTAGTCACATTTTCCCCACTGGGGGGTGTACTGTTCCTTCTCTTCCTTAATTCCGAGAAGAAAAATCTGATCCGCTGGGTGGCATTGGCGACATCATTAATCACATTTGGCATTTCGATTTGGATGCTGATGCAGTTTGATGCCAACAATCCCGCTTTGCAGATGGTGACCAATCTCTCCTGGATTCGAATTGCAGACTGGAATATCTCCTATTATATGGGTGTGGACGGTTTGAGTATTTTACTGATCCTCCTGACCACCTTCCTGACCCCGATCTCGATCCTGTCCACCTGGACAGCTGTTGAAGATCGTGTCAAAGACTTCATGATCTTCTTCCTGATGCTCGAAGTCGGGATGCTCGGTGTCTTTATGGCCCAGGACCTATTCCTCTTCTACGTTTTCTGGGAATTCACCCTCGTCCCGATGTATTTCCTGATCGGTATCTGGGGTGGACCACAACGCATCTATGCCGCCATCAAGTTCTTCCTTTACACGATGGCTGGCTCCCTCCTGATGTTGCTTGCCATCCTGTGGTTGGGTATCAATCAAGGCTCCTTCGCTGTTCCAACACTGATTGAATTGGGGAATATCCCCCTTGGCATCCAGACCTGGCTCTTTCTCGCGTTTGCCATCGCCTTTGCGATCAAAGTCCCGATGTGGCCGCTCCACTCCTGGTTGCCCGACGCCCATGTCCAGGCACCCACAGCTGGTTCCGTTATTCTTGCTGGTGTCCTCCTGAAAATGGGTACTTATGGCTTCCTGCGCTTCAACCTGCCTCTTTTCCCTGAAGCATCCATCAAATTCGCTCCCATGATGGCAGGACTTGCGGTCGTTGGCATCATCTACGGCGCAATTGTTTCCTACTATCAGCAGGATATCAAAAAACTGGTCGCATACTCATCTGTCAGTCACCTCGGCTTCGTGATGCTTGGACTATTTGCCCTCAACTCGCAGGGTATTCAGGGCGGCATCCTGCAGATGATCAACCATGGTCTCAGCACCGGCGCATTGTTTCTTTTGGTCGGTATGATCTACGAGCAGACCCACACCCGAGTTTTTGATGTTTACGGTGGATTGTGGAAACTGATGCCGGTCTACGGTACGGTAATGCTCATCGTAACGCTCTCATCGATGGGCCTGCCCGGACTGAACGGCTTTGTCGGCGAATTCACCATTTTGCTTGGCGCTTGGGGTGCTGGTATGCCTGGTGAAGTATTGGGGTCTTACTGGTACGCAGGTCTCTCCGCTATCGGCGTGATCCTCGCCGCGATCTATATGCTCTATATGTTCCAGAAGATATTCCTCGGCCCCGAAGGCTCCATCGTGGAAACCGTCAAAGATGCCGGACATGCTTTGCGTGACCTCAACGCCCGTGAGATCATCACCATCGCTCCGCTGCTCGTCTTCATCTTCTGGATCGGTCTCTATCCGAAACCCTTCTTTGCACTGATTGCACCTGCAGTAAATAACCTTGTAGAGATTTTGCAAGCAGCGGCAATGCACTTAAAATACAGTCTCTGAGCGGAGCGAAGCGCAGTCGCCATCCGCTCCTCAATCTGAAATAGAAGAGAATTATTTATGATTCAATTCGATATAAACAACTTAAAACCGATACTCCCCCTTATCGTGCTGACAGTCTGGGCTGTTGCCCTGCTTTTGGTGGATCTCTTTATCCCCAAGGAACGTAAGGGCCTGACGGCGCTATTGGCCGCAGCCGGGTTGGCATTGACCATAGGTTTTGCTCTGGCCCAAACGGGTCAGACAGGCCTTGGCTTCAATGGGATGGTAGTCCTTGATGGCTTTTCTACCTTCCTCAATGTCTTGCTCCTGGTGACAGGATTGATGGGAATTTCCCTCGCTTATGGCTATCTCAAGCGGATGGGCATCGAACGTGGCGAATACTACTCACTGATCCTGTTTAGCATTGTTGGCATGATGCTGATGGCACAGGCTGCTGATTTGATCGTGGTCTTTATCGCCCTTGAGCTTCTTTCCATTCCTCTTTATGTGCTCGCTGCCTTTGCCAACACAAATGCAGCCTCAGAAGAAGCAGGCATTAAATACTTCCTCCTGGGAGCCTTTTCAGGTGGATTTGTTGTTTACGGCATCGCCCTTGTCTTTGGCGCAACCCAAACAACCGCTATCATCGAGATCGCTGCCGCAGCACAGGCTGGCACAGCAAATATCCCTCTCATGCTGGCGGGCTCTGCCCTGATCATGGTTGGATTTGGCTTCAAAGTTGCTGCAGTTCCTTTCCACATGTGGACACCAGATGTCTATCAGGGCGCACCGACCCCCGTGACAGCTTTTATGGCGGCTGGTGCAAAGATCGCTGGATTTGCCGCGTTAATGCGTGTCTTTTCCACGGCCTTCCCCTCCCTGGCCGCTGATTTGACACCCGTCCTCGCCATTCTGGCTGCCCTGACGATGATCGTCGGTAATGTCGTCGCAGTTGCGCAGACCAATGTCAAGCGGATGTTGGCATATTCAAGTATTGCCCACGCGGGTTATATCCTGATGGCTTTTGTGGCTTTTGGAAACCCCGAAGTCGCCCCGACCGCCATTGCCGCTGGGATCTTCTATCTGGTAACTTATGCCGTGACCAACTTCGGTTCCTGGGGTATTGTCATCGCTCTTGAAGAAGCAGAAGGTAAAGGTCTTGAACTGGATGATTATGCCGGGCTGGGACGCAAGAATCCCCTGATGGCAGCCGCGATGACCGTTTTTATGTTCTCACTCGCGGGTATCCCTCCCACATTAGGATTGTGGGGAAAAATTTATCTTTTCAGTGCCGTCGTCGCCGTGGATTTCTATTGGCTGGCAATTATCGGTGTGCTGACCTCGCTGATCTCAGCTTTCTACTACTTGCGCCTCGTCGTGATCATGTATATGAAAGATGGTGAACCGAAAACTACTTCGGAATGGTGGCTCAATCTTAGCTGGATAAGCATGGCAGCCATTACCGTTATTCTCAGCTTCATTCCGGCCTTCCTGTTTGGATGGGCATCAGAAGCGGTGATGAAACTCTTTTAGGAATGAGTTTATATATACTTTTGAGTGGGGCGCACTTTCAAAGTGCGCCCCACTTTTTATGGAGGTGCAATGTTAAAAGCTCTTATCTTTGATTTCGACGGACTGATCCTTGATACTGAGACACCTGAGTTTGAAGTTTTACAAAAGATTTACGCAGAATATGATGCAGAACTTTCCATATCAAAATGGGGGCAGATCATCGGCGGGAGCGGGGCGGAGACCTTCGATCCGCTGGCCGATTTGGAGCAGCTCACAGGCCGAAAAATCCACCGCCAACCCCTGCTGGATAGATGGCGCGCCGAAGCGGATGCGTTGATCCGGGCTAATCCCGTTTTGACAGGTGTGGTGGAACTTCTTGATGAGGCTCAGCATCGTGGCCTCAAGATGGCGGTTGCTTCCAGCTCACCGCATAAATGGGTGGATATGCATCTTCAACGTCTGGGACTCGTTGATCGTTTCGAGCATATCATCTGCTCGGACGATGTATCCCGCACCAAGCCCTCGCCGGAATTATTTCTATTGGCCCTCAGCAAGCTGAACGTCCGCGCGGATCAGGCAGTCGTTTTTGAAGATTCTCCCAACGGTGTTAAGGCAGCCAATGCTGCCAAGATCTTTGTCGTCGCGGTCTCGAATCCAATTACCTCACTACTCACTTTTTCTGGAGAGGATTTACGCCTGGAATCATTAGCGCAATTCTCACTGACAAAAATCGCTGCAGAAATTGGACAGATAAGGTAAAATTACCTCGCTAAAAAAACCTAAAGGAGAAACCCATGAAAGTAAGTCATTATGAGGGGGTGGATTGGCGAAAAATCGTAAGTAAATATCAAGTTGCTGATACCTGGCGTAGCGTCTGGCAGATCGTAAATACCCTGGTGCCTTATTTTATATTATGGGGGATCATGTTTTGGAGTGTAGGCATTTCGTATTGGCTGACTTTGTTGATCTCCATCCCAACGGCAGGTTTTATGGTGCGTACCTTTATCATCTTCCACGATTGTGGGCATGGTTCTTTTTTCAAGTCAAAACGTGTCAATACGGCTGTGGGCATCATTACCGGAATATTGGTTTTCACACCCTGGTATCGCTGGTGGCACGAACATGCCATCCACCATGCTACAGCGGGCAACCTCGATAAACGCGGTACTGGTGATGTGGATACCTGGACAGTGGAAGAATATCTGGCTGCACCGTTTTTTAAGAGGCTATGGTATCGAATTATGCGCCAACCCCTGGTGATGTTCACTATTGGTGCAATGATCGTTTTTGCTGTTGTTCAACGAATTCCGCTTCAATCGCACGGAAAACGTGAGCGAGCCAGCATCTGGTGGACAAATCTGGCGCTGGTCGTGCTGATCTCAGGTTTGATTGCGCTTGTTGGCTGGAAAACATATTTGCTGGTACAGTTACCAGTTCTTTTACTTGGAACTTCTGGTGGCGTTTGGATGTTCTACGTGCAGCACAATTACGAAGGCTCGTATTGGGAACGACAAGAAAAATGGGATTTCTACAAAGCTGCGATGAATGGCAGTTCGCTCTATGAATTGCCCGCCATTTTGCAGTGGTTTACAGGTAATATTGGTTTTCATCATATCCACCATTTAGGGCCGCGTATCCCCAACTATAAGTTACAGGAATGTCTCAAGGAGAATCCTGTTTTTCAGGTTAAATCATTGAATATGTGGAGCAGCCTGAAGACTTTGCGCTTACGACTTTGGGACGAGGCCACACAGCAAATGGTAGGGTGGGAGAGACTAAAAAAATATCGCCAACGTAGCTATGAAGCTTGATTGAAATTAAGAAGAAAAAAACTCCGCTGGGAAATCCGGCGGAGTTTTTTTGCAAAGATGGTTGTTAGCCCCGAATAAATTTACTGCCCAAAGCATTGCAAATCGGACATTTATCAGGAGCCTGGCCGAATTCAATATATCCGCAAACTGGGCAAAGGAAAAAATCTGTATCCAGGTCTTTGCCAGCTTTGACGGCTTCAAGGGCCTGTCCATATAGTTTGGCGTGAACTTCCTCCGCCTCAACGGCGTATTTGAACATGCGTTTTGCTTTATGATCCTCGCGTTCAGCCTCTTCTACCATAGGAGGATACATTTCTTCGGTTTCGTGCGTCTCGCCATCAATGGCAGCCTGCAAATTGTCGGCTGTGGAGCCAACGCCGTCCAGGGCCTTGAAATGTCCGGCCGCGTGGATCTGCTCGGCTAGCGCAGTCAGGCGGAATAAGCGGGCGATATTGGTCAGCCCTTCTGTCTCTGCTTTTTTGGCAAAGGCCGTATATTTTTGAAATGCCTGGCTTTCACCGGCGAACGCTTCTTTCAGATTTTCAGTTGTTGTGGGCATAATTAGTCTCCTTTTACTGTTTCCCTAACTATACTGGATGTCGGCGCAAGGAGCTTGTGGGTAATGTCATTATTTTGATGTGAAAAAATACCTTAGAAGTGGCATTAGTATAATTTTGTGGATTGATATTTGTTTTTCATGACCGCACGCAGCCCAAAGCTTGCCCTCGTTGGCCGAATCTTATTCTCGGCGTATCCATTATTTGCAAAAACAGGATTGTGCAGTGGATATTATTCACTTTTTATGATTAGACCTCTTGCATATGTGCTCCTGGCGGCGTCCCCGCCGCCGCCCTAAAGGATGCTGCGCGAAGGACGGCGGCTAGAG
>JACKQG010004127.1_pt1 | contig 17065 bp, 10 predicted proteins | sample 8237621 | NCBI WGS metagenome assembly JACKQG01 (sample SAMN15677084, study PRJNA649215) | marine metagenome | biome: marine; feature: Black Sea; material: saline water; isolation source: suspended particulate matter (SPM) from the Black Sea western gyre | collected 2013-06-09/2013-06-10 | depth...
AGGGGTTAGTGCACCTACTCGCCAATCTCCATCAATCATAAACGGACTTCTTCCAGTTGCAAACAGGTTTGGACTATCTCCGTACTCTAACTGGATGCTTTGAGGTGGAAGCAGGCCAGTGCCATACAGATCTGCTACAAGTGCAAGAGAGTCAACAAACTCCTGATCTGTAAAGGCAGCTTCTCCTGTAAGTACTGCATCTATCCAATCCTGGCCGCATATTCTTCCTACCAGAGCGCTGAATAGACATGACTGCATAACCCAGGCAGCTTTATTAGCCATCAAGATAGGATAAAGGCCAGCATCACTTATGGTAGGTCCCATTGCAACAAGTTCCTCATATGTAGCAGGCATGCTAAGGTCGAGATCGTTTAGTATTTTGGTATTAACATACAACACATGGCATGCAGTTCCTGCTGTTATAGGAAGCTCATAAAGTTTACCATCCCATTGGGGAGCAACAGCAGAAGGAACATATTTGTCTATATCTGCGCCTAGAAATGGATACAGATCTTCAGTAAGCTCATTTCTATAAATTTCAATACTTCGTCCACTTGGCCACAGATACATAACATCAGGCAGATCTCCTGCACCAGCCAGTGCAGCAAGTTTCTGATGGTATGCCTCGCCGAAACTATTTTCAATTGTCAGTGTGATATTAGGATATTTGGCGTTAAATGCTTCCACAGTAGCATCCCAACCTGCAGCTTCAGGTGAAGTAATATCAAGGTAGTTTAGCATAGTTATCTCTACCTCTGGTCCTAATTCTACTTCTACCTCTTCTTCTGCTACTTCCTCCTCTACTGCTACCTCCTCCTCTGCTGCTACTTCCTCCTCTACTGCTTCCTCTTCAGCCATTTCTTCTTCCTTACATCCCGCAAGTGAAAAAGTTGCTATCATAGACACAGTCAGTACCATTATTAACAACCATAATAATGACTTTTTCATTTCTTTTACACTCTCCTTTTAATAATTTTACTTATACAACAATTTTTAATAAAATCTTTTCTGAGATTTGTTTAATGTACAACCTTAAGGTGGCTAATCAGTACTTAAACAAATCTCATTTTTCTTTTACCATAAAACCTCCTTTCTATTTTTTCTTCCTTCACCTAGTCAAAAGGAAGATCTTCATTGCTTTGATATAATAATCACCCCCTTCATTTAACAAAATACATATTTTAACTTTCTCACCTCCTCACCATATAACCATTAAATTTTCCTCTTAATTTGAAAAACACACATTCTAACAGCTAAGCTATCTCAACCGTAAAAGTTTCTTAAAAAAATTGTTTTTATACTTTTGTTTATCAGGTAAGTAAAATATTTAATCAACTCCTACCTATTTTTTATATTTATTTAACCTCAAATCAAGAAGAAATAGAAAAATGAAATATCTCTTGCAAAGGAATAGCTGCAGAAGCAATTATTCTAAAATCCTTTCCTAAAGAAATCGGACAAATTTCCAGTCTATCAGTTGAATTTGTCAAAGCTTGCTGAAACACTAATTTTTTTACCTGATCAATAAGGAAATGGTTATCATAAGCAACTTTTCCCCCCAAAATAATTATATCCGGATTTAATAAATTAACTAAATTAACTATCCCTGTTGCAAGATACGCTGCAGTATCCGTTATAATTTCTTTTGCCAGTTGATCATTTTTTTCCAATGCACTACGAAAAATAGATGGGGTAATCTGATTTATATCTCCTTTCGCTAATTCCAACATCATTGTGTGTTTTCCTTGTTCTATAGAAGATAATACCTTAGAGTAGATAGCAGGCCAGTTAACATAATTTTCAAGGCAGCCTCTATTCCCACAATCACAAAGAATACCATTTCTATCTATGGTTGTATGGCCAAACTCTCCTGTCCCACCACTGCACCCCCTAAAGATATGCCCATTTACTACAATTCCGGCTCCTACTCCATCATCAATTGTAATATAAATCAAATTTTTAAATTTTTTATATTCTCCAAATCTCTTTTCAGCTAACACAATGGCATTGGTATCATTTTCTAACCAAATTTTTAGTTTAAACTGTTTCTCCATCATTTCTTTTAGAGGAATGTTCTTTAATTTTAATTTTGTATTTTCACAAATTACAGCTTTGTTTACATCAATAATTCCGGGAGAGGTAATGGAAATCCCAATACATTTTGTTAAATCCGGGTATGCTTTTAAAAATTGATTAACTGACTTTATAAGATAATCGATAAATAATTTACCTGTTAGATTATTAACAGGAAATTTTTTTTGCCTGCGAATTTTTGCTTCTAAATTTGTTTCAGCGATTATAATATAGGAATTAGTAATAGCAACTGTAATAATAAATTTACTATCTGAAAAAAATTTAATAAGAATAGGTTTTCTTCCACCGCTGGATTTTCCTACACCATCCTCATATACCAATCCTTGTTGAATTAATTCTCTTACTGCAGCAGTCACCGTTGTAGAACTTATCTTGTACTTTTTAGCTATTTCGCTTCTAGAAATAGGACCATAATTTTGTATCGTTCTAAGAATTATAGATCTATTTAATTCTTGAATTAATTTCAAATCTCCAGTTCTTTGCATTTAATTAAACCCTTATTTGTAGACTTACTTTTTCCAGTGACTTTATTAAGTATTTTACTTATGATATACTAAAACATAATTAATTGTCAATAAAAATTATTTAAGAAAGGCAATTCGGATTAGAAAGCAAAATGGAAAATTTAGAAGAATTGAAAAAATTTTGGGTGTAAAAAGAAAAGAGAAAAAGAGTAGAGCGCAGCAGACCTGTATTTATGCCAACATAAAGATCAACAGTTCCAGCCTTCTGTTTTAACAATAATGTCACCATCGGTGAAATCTTCCGGGACCATAGCTTTTATCTGAACTGATTCAGATGGGAATAGTGAGACACAGTTATCGCCCCAGAAAACCGGGGCAATAATCTTGTTTGTATTTTTGTTATATAATTTGATCCAGATAAAAAAAACCAGATATTCATCTGAATTTGTGATTGTTACAGTTACATAATAAGTATTATTTATCTTTTCCACATTTAAAACAGCATCTATATGTGCCCGGGGCATTTTTCTTATCAAACTCATATCTGCATAAGTTTTAAGAGGAGAATAATACCAGAAATATTCACCTGTAAAAATATCCCTATTTGTTGTCAACCAGTATAATTGTGTGCTCTCTAGAATCTTATTCTTTTCGATACTGAGTTTTAAAAAATAGACTGCTGAGAGATCGTTAATCGTGGGTAAAGTAAAAATTTTCTCCCTTTTCTCCTTTTCGATGTTGACTGTTAAATCTGTAGATAGTTTTTCTGTCAAATCAAAGTTATAGATTTTAATGAAAACTTTTGAGTCTGGATAACTTTTTAGCTCATTATTAATAATCCAGATTGAATGATCGTCATATGAATATTGTATATGTAAAGGTTCACAGGCCTTTTTTGTACCGAAAAATGCGCCGTTCGGATTTAGAAAATAATCATATAATTGCCAGATAAGACTTGGCCAGGGACTATTATGCATCCAGCCGATAATACCTGTTGCTTTCGGAAAATTTCGGTTATGTGCTTCATACATTGCTCTCCAGCTTTCATATCCCAGAACCTGGGCTGTTTTCAAATAGTCGAACAGATCTTTTGGTTGACCGTAGCGTTTTGAAATTGCTTCATCAATTTTTTTAGTATTATTAAACTCGTCTCCGACTCCGGCATGATGATTCCATGCCTCGCTTCCAACATACAATTGATCCCCGGGGAGCATCTTTTCTATACTTTCCATTATGGGAATACAGACATCCGGACACGTTTCAGTGTTAAAGCGCTCCGCATACCCCTGTCTTTCCTGATCATACCAGTATATCGGAGGCACATACGAATAAGGGCCGGTCATCTTGACTCCGGTAATACCTGCAAGTTTTGATGGTTTATGTGATGCACTTGAAATTCTTGGCAAATTATTATAGGTCTCCTGTAAAACTTCCAGATAGACTCGTTCCACATTTTCCGGAGGTGGAAAATCACTTCCATAAAACCAGGCAGCAAATGATGGATGATTCCGTAAACGCAAAATCTGAGATCTCTCAGATTCTCTAGCGACATTAATATCACCATATTTCCAGATATCCCATTTTTCAAAATGATTACAGCAAGGCCAACCGGCAAGCACCAGTATACCTTTTTGATCGCATAGATCCCAGAAATAGTCAGTAGCCAGTTTCCCTTCCAGGCGTACTGCATTCATATTTAAATTAATGAGAAAATCAATATCAATTTCATCCTGTCTCTTTGATTGACGTAACATTAAATCGGGAGACCATGCAGTTCCCCGGATTAGTAATTCTTTACCATTAATGAGAAATAATAGTGCTTCATGTTCGTTAGTGACTGTCTTAATTTCGCGAATTCCAAAAGTAATGTTTGTGCTGTCTGAAACATTATCTTTGGTCTTTAAAATCATTCTGAGTTCGTACATTTCCGGCTTCCCTAATTGATATGGCCACCATAAGCGGGGATTTCTTATTTTTAATTGGGGGAATTCATGGTGAGTGAAAATGAGTTTGTTTGTAGACAGGGGGTCGACTGTAATGTGTTTATTAAACGTTATATTTTCTGTAGTGCATTCAATTTCTGTCTCTATTGTGTGATCTTGAGTATTAACTATCTCAGTTTCAATCACTAGTTCTGCTTCATCCAGTGTATGGGTATTAAGCCGGGTGTGGACAAATGTATTTTTTAAAGCAACCGGTCCGGAAGAATATAAAATTATAGGCTGCCAGATTCCCATGTTATCATCCGGCATGCCTGGCGCCCAGTCAATAAAGGTTATTGCCAGATCATCAGGTTCCGGTGAAAAGACTTCAACAGCCATGGCATTTTTTTTACCAACCAGCACAAAATGAGTGATATCAAAATCATACAGCCTGAAGGTTCCGTTCACATAATCGGTACTGGCAATTCTTTTACCATTGAGCCAGATATTTGCAGAATAATTAATTCCGCGAAAGTTAAGCCAGACTTGTTGCCCCTCCAGGGAACTATCTATAACAAATTCAGTCCTATACCACCAGGATTTTCTAAAGGGGCTCTCTTCTGGCTTGTATTGTAGTGAAAAATTGATATTTCGGTCTTTCTTGTAACCGGGAATTTTTAACAAATTTAGTCCAAAATAGGGGTCATCATAGATTTTGTTATCTACCAGGGCTGCAACGACTGTATTTGGAATACTTGTGGGATACCATTTATCATGTACATACCCTGGTCTGGATATGATTTCTCCATAGTCATTTAGATCTTTTGAGCAAAATAAAAACCAATTATCACTTAATATCTGTTTCATTGCTCTCTTTCCGGATATTTAAAATTACTTTTTATGGTGAGATAATTTAAGTTCATCTGCAATATTTATTTTCACGTAAAAACAAACATAGGCACCTGTTCTGCTGTTAAACCTCCCGGTGGATTGGGTGATGCGTCTCTTTTATCTGTACCAAAACAGTGCAGAAAAGAAGAAGGCAAGATTCAGCCAGGGTATCTTGTACTCTTCTCTAATTCTCTTTGAGATTGCATTAACAATATTCCCGGGAATACAGGTAAAGGGAAATACATTTATAATCCCGTCGGCACCATTTTTAATCCAGTCTTCAGTTTTTACCAATTTCAATAATAAATCTAAATTAGCCACAAAATTTTTACCTTATCTTCTAAGGTTTTAAATTCTTTATCACCAGTTATAATTTCTCCTTTATTAAGTTTTGCTAAGGCAGCGGTAAAACAATCAGCATAGGATATTTTTTTAGTAGCTTTAAAGCGAGCTGCTTCTCTAGCAAGCTGTATATCAACATTAATAATATCAATGGGCAGGGTTGTGATTATTTTTTCAATTTCATTTAATTTTTCTTGTCCACACTCCCGTAAAATAATATAGTAGACCTCTCCATAATTTACCGATGTCATTAGTAAATTATTATTTTTCTCTACTGCATTAATAAAAAATGATCCAACCTTTTCAAAGCCAGCCTCTTTCTCTAGAAAAACCAAGAGGCCATATGCATCAAGGATTCTTGTCATAGCTTAAGTCTCTCTTTCTTTATCTTTTGAGCGCTCTTCAAGGAGTGCTCTTGATAATTTTCCCTTGGTCTGTAAAACACCGGCTATTTTTTCAAAATATTCTTGTGTAACAGGTTTAAGAACCAACTCATCGTCTCTCTCTTCAATGTATAGCTTTGTTCCTCTTTTTATATTATATTTTCGGCGAATTTTTGAAGGTATTACAATTTGTCCCTTTGTAGTTACAACTGTGTTAACCATATCTTGTTCCCCCTTTCTGTAAAATATATATCATATAAATTAAGGTACGTCAATAATTATTTCTCTTACCTTTAAATAATGTAATACTTTAACATAATATTCAGACTTATATAGGATTGCAAAGTTACAAATAAACGAATTACTCCAATATGCTCCCGTGCTGTTTGAAGAGTTGACTGTTTATCAGGGCGGCTATTTGCGCGATAAACAAGAGTTATTAATTCAATAGTCTCCTTTTTCATGCTTTTGTCATTTTTCACCCTGATTGTACTGCTTTTTCAACCTCATTGTACCAGTCCCTAATTTATTAGTTAATATTATATCAAAATTTTAATTTGGTCTATTCTTACAACCAATTGATGAGTTGGGGAAATTAGCCGCAAAAGCACTTTTTAATGAAATAAAAACAAAAAAGAAAGAAAATATAAAAGTAGTTTTTGAACCAAAAATAATTATAAGAAATTAACAAGAGCTTTGTAATATCTTCTTATTTACTGCTGAACAATAAAGTTTAAGGCTTTTGGAACTACTTTGAATTTTGCCGGCAGCTTGCAAATATATTCCCCATCAGCAAATACACTAAAATTGTATTCGCTATCTATTTGGAAATCATTAACTCTGAAATATTCAACATATGGGTCGCTTAAATGCTCACCTTTGAAAACGCTTGGAAATGCTTTTATCAAATGAATTTTACTCATTCTTTTTATTATACATACATCAAGTATTCCATCTTCAGGATCAGCATTGGGTGCAATTTGCATGCCACCTCCATATCTAGGCAAATTTCCTACTACCATAAACATTGCATCTAATTCTCTTTCATTGCCATCAAATTTTATAAAAAATTTTTTTGACCTGTAAGTTATCAAAGTTCTATAAACTGCATAAGTATATTTAGCAGATCCTTTAATAGGGAATTTTGTATTATTTGCAAGATCTGTTACTATGGAATCAAAACCTGCTCCCGCAACCCCCAGATAATAATATTTGCTGTTTATCAATCCTAGGTCAATTCTTTTTACTGCACCCTTTTTTATAGCCTTGCAGCAGCTGTCTAAATCAGGCAGTATGTTCAGGCTTGCAGCAATATCATTTCCGGAACCAAAAGGGATGCATCCCAGATTCTTTCTGGTTTCAGCAAGAGCATTAGCCATGTAGTGTAAAGTCCCATCGCCGCCAACAGATATGAAGTTTGTGATCTCTGAGTTTAAATTCAGGCGTATGGCTTCAATTATGTCATCAGCGCTTTTGCTTATATGTATTTCGTAATCCAGATTATATTTATTGAATGCTGATTCTACCTTTTCTTTAGCTTCAAGCGCTTTACCTTTAAAAGATGAAGGGTTTAGTATTAATAAATTTTTCATTGCTTTATTTTATTAGTTTTTTTTGAAAAAGTAAAAGATATTGGATTTAAGCAGTTTTAATGATTATTTAATTTATGTATAATTAGCTATAGATTTAATTATTCTAATTGAAAGGAGTATCTTTATGAATATATTTAAATTTATAAGAACTCGCTTTCACATCCTATAAGTATAAAACAGGAATCTTTGGTTTTGCTATTTCTTGTTCTTCATATATTGCTTTGCCTGATACATAAAGGCTTCCAGACGGGTCTCGGTTGTTCCCTGCTCCAGCCCATCGAAGGCAAGATTCAGCCAGGGTATCTTATACTCTTCCCTAATTCTCTTTGAGATTGCATTAACAATATTCCCGGGAATACAGGTAAAGGGAAATACATTTATAATCCCATCAGCACCATTTTTAATCCAGTATACCGACTTTCCAATACTCAGAGCTGCCTCTCCGAACCACTTGATTATGTAAGGTTCGGCATTGTCCCAGATATCATAAATGCCGGCTTCTTTATCTTCTCTCAAGAAACCTTTTAGCGGTTTTTCCATTTTGTGATGGGAATTTTCCAGTAATTTATTAATAATCCTATTTGAGATATAAAACCCTGTTCCTCTTATAAAATCACCGGTAAGTTCAGCCAGTTCCCGGCAACCAATTCTATTTCCGCTTTTGTTACCATTAATACTAAATGATTTTATAATCTTATAATAAATATCAGTCTGTTTGGTTATAATATCTATTTTTCTGGTAGCAGTAGTATGATACGGCCACTCTCCAAATGAAGGGATCTCCACCTCTCCGCCCTGTGCTTCAACTCTCTTTATAATCTCATTATTGCTATAAGGATGATTCCTGACAAATATTTCACCCACTATGCCTACCCGTGGTTTATCTGTTTTTTTAATTGGTATATTCTCAAAATCTCTTCTGGCATCTCTTAAAATACTGACCATCCTGTCCAGCGTTTTAGACATAGGATCATTTTCTACAGACTGGCATACATCTTCTATATATTTTTCATAAACTTTATTTGTTTTTCCTTTTTCTATCTCATAAGGCCTTGTTTGCCGGAGCATTTTATTCAGGTAGTCTACAGTAAAAATACCACACATTGCTTTCATAAGCAGTATGAATCCCTTTAACCCCTGCATATCATACTCCCTGTAAAACTGGTTGCCTTCCGGAGCACCAGGCGCAATAATGGGCACATCTTCGTACCCCAACTCCTTAATTATTATTTTTTGCATCTTGTTATACTGCCCAAACCGGCAGGGCCCATATGTCTGGGGCATGAGGAAAGCCACTTTTTTTGGATCGTTATGTTCCAGTGTCTTTATAATATCTCCTGTGGTTATAATAAATGGATAACATTCGCTTCCAAGTGTATGTTTTCTCCCCAATTCAAGTGTCTCATCATCCGAATACAACATCTCAGCATCAATTCCTTCAGACCTGAAGGCAGATCTTAGAACAACAGCGCCGTCGCCCATATAGGGAATATATATCACCCTTCCCTGGCTTTTCTTAAAAACAGCGTCTTTACCCTTGCTTTTTGATTGAACAGGTAAAGGAGCTTTCTTATTTCTTACATTCATCAGGGAATCTATAAATGCTTCGCATCTGGTTATCACTCCAGCTCCTGCAGAATGCTCGTCTACCTCCAGTTTTAAAAATGGTCTGTCCATTTCCCTCTCAAAATACTGGAGTATGAAAGAATCAGGTCCGCAGCCAAAATTAGTAATATAAACCGGGTAAAGCCTTCTGTCTTTATTAATTATCTTAGCCGCGCTCATAATTCTATCCCCGAATTCCCAGTACAGGTTTGGCCATTCTTTTGAAAGATCAATAGAGTCCACAGAAAGGTAATCAAGGGGAATTACTTTAAAGCCAAGTTCCCTTAGTTTTCTGGGAACATCCATGCTGATTGCCCTGTCGCAACTATTATATGATCTGCCGGTTACAACAATTGCAATCTCGTCATCTTTCAGGCTGCCAAGCACCTCTTCACCTCTTTTTTTAACAGATGAGCAAAATTTATTCTGGGCAAGATAAGCCTGCCTTATGGCTTTTTTTATTGACATTCTGTCTTTTCCAAGTTCTTTACCCAATCTGGTCAACTGTTTTTCTTTTATATATTCTCCAAAACTGAAATTAAAAATAGGAGCAAGTATCTTAACTTCTCCTGTATCTATGGCAGATTTCACAATTGACCAGGTCCCCTGGATAAAAGGACAGGGATAACTTCCAGTCCTGTCCCCTTTAATATTTTTTTCTTTGGTAGGCATATCCCTGGTAGTGGGTAAGAATAAGTAATCAACTCCCTTCTCCAGTAGATTCTGCACATGTCCAAGAGTAGTCTTCATTGGGAAACAGGTTTCAGCTACAGAGCACTGGAGCCCATCGTTGATTATCTTTTTATTGGTCTTATCTGACAGGATAAAATCAAAACCCAGCTCTGAAAAGAATGCATTCCAGAAAGGATAGAATTCATGGGTAAGCATAGAATAGGGAATACCAATTTTTTTTGCTCCTTTATTGTCTTTAGGTTCGTAGGAATTCAAAAGGAAGTTTTCGCGTTCAGCAAAATAATCCGGAATATCACTACTTTTTGATTCTCCCTTTTCATACTTTTCACATCTGCCGCCATAAAATAATGAAGGCTGCCCTTTAATAGAAATCTTTTTTATCTCACACCTGTTCGGGCAACCCTTGCATTCAAAAGAACTATGGGAGTAACTTACTTTAGATATATTTTCAAATCCTCTGAATTTTGTCTTTTTATGGGAATTTTCAAGCACTTTAATTGCTGCCCCTATTGCTCCAGTTACTTCATGATTTTCAGGTACGATTATTTCTTTGCCCAGATAATTTTCAAAAGCAGCTATAACTGACCTGTTGAATGCAACTGCACCCTGGAAGAAAATCTTTTTACCTATTTTTTTCCTCCCAACTACCCGGTTTATATAATTCATGGTAATAGAATAAGCAAGACCGGCCAGGATATCTTCAATGCTGGCGCCCTTTTGATAATGGGAATAAACATTGGTTTCCATAAAAACAGTACAGCGCTCTCCCAGATTTATAGGACTCTCTGCTTTAAGCGCTATATCTCCAAAATCCTCAATTTTTATATCAAACCTTTCGGCCTGCTCTTCCAGAAAGGAACCGGTACCGGCAGCGCAAACTTTATTCATCTCAAAATCAACCACCACACCATTTTCCAGTGATATAAATTTTGAATCCTGGCCGCCAATTTCAAAGATAGTATCAACCAGGCTGTCAATATCAGCCGCCGCCGTGGCCTGAGCAGTTATTTCATTTATTACCATATCCGCACCTACAAAATCCCCTATTAAATACCTTCCGGAACCTGTGGTACCCACACCTTTAACATTGATTCTATCCCCAACTTTACTGCCAATAATCTCAATTCCCTTTCTTACCGCTTCTATTGGCCTTCCTGCTGTCCGCAGGTAACATTTTTCAATAAGTTTTTTGTTTTCATCTATAGCCACAACGTTAGTGCTTATTGAACCGACATCTATACCAATATAGGCGTCGACTTTCTTATTGCCAAAACTATATTTAAGAGTTTTTTTAGAAGGCAGTTTGGATTTAGTCAGAGCCAGAGGAGCAAATGTTTCTCTCTTATATTTAAAATTTATAAGATATTCATCTAATTTATCTGCTAATCCGGAAATATTTAAATTCTCTCCCATTACCTTTGAGTTTAAACTTAATGCAGCCCCAATAGCCCCTATGGATGCCCTGTGCTCTGGGATTAATACTTTTTCCCCCAACGTATCTTCAAAGGCCTTGATCATGGCTTCGTTAAAAGATACCCCGCCACAGAAAATTATGGGGGGTACAAATTTTTTACCCTTTACAATCCCCGATTTAAAACTCTTGGCCATTGCGTAACATAAACCAAGAATAATATTCTCATCACTTGCTGCTTCCTGCTGGAGATGTATCATATCTGTTTTTGCAAACACGCTGCATCTGCCGGCAATGGTTGAGGGATTTTTAGACTTTAATGCTAACCTGGCAAATTCTTCTATGGTCAGTCCAAATCTTGAAGCCTGCTGATCAAGAAATGAGCCCGTGCCTGCTGCACATAACTCATTCATTGCATAATCACCATAGGCAAGATCAATGAATTTGGAATCCTGGCCGCCAATTTCTATAACAGTTTTTGTATCCCGGTATAAAAATTTTACAGCACTGATTATGGCTTCTATTTCATTAATAAAATTAAGACCAAGCAAAGATGCAATTTCTTTGCCTCCCGAACCGGTAAAACAAATACCGGTTATTCTATCTTTATAAGCGCCTTTATGTATTGATTCAATATCTTTTTTCACTGATTTTATAGGTTCCCCAAAGTGTCTTGTATATGGCAGGATTTCCACTATTTCTTTTTTTTCATTTATGATTGCCCTGTTGACACTAATTGACCCTATATCATACCCAACATATAAACTCTTTTCTGGCACAACTTCTCCCTCTAAACTTTTTTACAGATTTTTACAGATTAAAAAAATTTAAAATAATTTAATAATGCTTACTATTCTTACTATTAATATTATATCCTTAATTAGCTATATTAGTCGATTGTGATATTAGTCGATTCAATATGCTAACACATTAATTATATACGTCAATAAACCCATTTTAGTTTCATTTTTGTTTATTGGCTTATAATGCTAGTTAAAAAACATTCTTTTCATAATTCTCTTTTATTTAATTGGTTATTGCAAATCACGAACTTTTTCTACAATATTAATATTCGATATGTTAGAATTATTTATAAATGTGATAAAAAAACAATGATAAAATCAAACTACTTAAAAATTTTAATAATTTTTATTTTACTTATATTTATAATCCCTTTTATTTCTTCCTGCGACGAGGCGCTAATTGATATCTTTACCCAGATAAATTCTGATTATTCCGGCACCAGAACTATTGATATAGCAGTTAAAACGGAGTACCTGCAGAAGGGTGAGGTGATTTTGGGTCAGAATCAATCCCTTTTTGACAAGATATTTGAAAACCTCCCGGAAGGAGAATACAAAACTTATGAAGAAGAAGACTATACCCACTTCAGTTCCACTATAAATTTTGAAGACATAAACTTTCTCCAGCATATTTCCATAGATAATTTCTCTGAAACTCCTCCTGAAAGATTCTATGCCAAACTGGAAAAAGTTGATTACTTCTTTCATAGAGAATATTTCTTTGAAGATTATATAGATATGAAAATAGATGAGACACTCCTTGCCTCTTCAGATATAAATTCTGACTACAACCGGATTAATGATCTGGCTAAAGCAGACAGTAATATTTTAAATATAACCTATCGGGTAAAATTTCCGGTAAAAATAACCATCAACAATGCAGACATAATCGGGGATAATAACATTGCCATATGGAATATAAAATATGGTGATGAGAAAAAAATATATATAGAAGGTAAAAAAACAAAACTGCTGACCTATTTTTTAATTGTAATTTTATGTTTTATTGGCTTATTTATAATTTTTATAATTTTTATGTTAGTCTTTAGCTCAAGGAGAAATAAAAAACCACCTCCTACCAGAAAACCGCTTTATACCTATGACAATTATTTTAAAAGAGACAGATATTTTAATACTGATGATGAGTAAAACTGGAAGGATTAGAAAGACCGGTAAAAAATGAGTGGCAATACTTTCAGGTTATCTACACCGCTAACAGAAGAAAAAATTAAAAAATTAAAAGCCGGGGATATCATTTATTTAAGTGGTACTATATTCGGAGCCAGGGATGCAGCTCATAAGAGAATTGTTGATGCTATCAGGTACCATAAAAAATTGCCCCTTGATTTAAAAAATAAGACTGTATTTTATGTAGGTCCCTCACCAACCCCTCCCGGCAAAAAGAGCGGAAGTATTGGTCCCACCACCAGCGCCAGAATGGATAATTTAACCGAACCACTGCTTAAGGCAGGACTTAAAGCAATGATAGGAAAAGGCAGGAGAAGTGATAAGATAAAGGAACTTCTAAAAAAATATAAATCTGTCTATCTTGTATCAGTAGGAGGCATTTCCGCCTATCTTTCTACAAAAGTAAAAGATATTAAAATCATTACATATAGTGATTTAGAGGCAGAAGCAGTACATGAAATAGTAGTAGAAGATTTGCCTCTGTTTGTAGCTTATGACATTTATGGCGGCGATATTTTTGAGTCAGCCCTTCTTGTGGAATGACAGCCCATAAAAACTGCCAGCGGGAAGGAAGCCATATGACAGGGAGCATACTCTATATTGCAGGCTAGCGCAGTTGTTTTTCCGCCCAGACCCTGTGGTCCTATTCCAGTCTCATTTATTGCGTCCAGTATTTTCTTTTCTAACTGCCTGTATCTTTTATCCGGATTCCTAATCTCTAGATTTCTAAAGCTGGCTGTCCTTGCAAGTTTGACCACTTCTGAAGACGTCCCGCCAACTCCAATACCAACAATTACCGGCGGGCAGCATTTAGTAACATTCTTTTTTACCACATCCAAAACCAGGTCAATTATTTCACCTTCTCCGGTTGATGGATTCAGCATATAAAAATAGGAACAATTTTCACTACCTCCTCCTTTTAAATATATTTTTATATGAAGACCAGGACTGGAAGTAAAACTGGTACTAATGATTGCAGGGGTGTTACCTGAAGTGTTTTTTCTCTCATATAACGGATCAGAAACTATTGATTTTCTAAGATAATTACTGATATAAATATCTGCTACTGCCTGGTTCAATAAGCTATTTAAGCTGCCGCTGTTCTCAATGCAGATATCAGGACCAATATCAAGATCAATATAAACCAGGCCACAATCCTGACATAAGGGGAGTTTTTGTTTTTTTGCAATTTTTGCATTTTCTAAAGTAAGTTCAAGGATTTTTTTGGCTCTCTTACTAATCTCTTTCTTAGCAGCGCTCTTAACAGCCTCTATAACATCACAAGGAAGATTAAAACTTGCTTCAATCAGAAGCCTTTTCGCTTCATTTATTATTGTTGTAGTTTTTATATTTCTCATCTTTTCCAGGACAATCCGGATTTATACATAAATCCCAGGGTTTTCTCCCTTTATTTATAATTTTAACTATAGGATATCCACAATGCTTACACTCTTCTCTTATCGTAACCAAAAGACCCTTCTGTGGAAGTGAAAATGTAGTTCTGCACCCGGGATAAGCATTGCATCCTATAAATCTTTTCCTTGTTTTTCTTGCGGTTCTGACAATTAAATCCCCATTACAATTTTCACCCGGACATTTACCTACTACCAGATCTTCTCTGATTCCTTTTTTTATCTCCTGTGATATCTCCTCCTTTTCATTTTGAAGAACAGTCATTACTTCACTTAACATCTTTCTTGACCTATCCACAACATCCTCTTTAGTCTCATCCCCGTTTACAATACCATCCATATACATTTCCAGCTCTGAAGTCATATCCGGGGATGATATCTTTTCAGCATGTTTTTTTAACATCTTGACTACTGCAATAGCTTTTTCAGAAGGCTGGAGAGGATTTCCACTTACATATCCTCGCAGGATTAAGTTTTGTATAATTGTATGGCGGGTTGCCTTTGTACCCAGACCAAGTTCTTCCATTTTTTCAACCAGCCTTCCCTGGGTATACCTTACAGGTGGTTTGGTTTCTTTATCCAGCAATTCTTTACCGGTGACAGTTATTATTTGTTCTTCTTTAAGCCGGGGAATAAAAACATCTTTATGCTTATAGTACGGATAAAACTTTATCCAGCTTTCATCTATAATGTTGGAGCCGTTAGCAATAAATGGCTCTCCATTTATATCAATAGTTGCAATTACAATTTTAATTTTTGCTGCAGGAAGCAGGGTGCATATAAATCTTCTTACAATCAGATCATACAGCTTCCACTCATCACTGCTCAAGTTAGCTTTTTGCACAACTGATGTAGGATGAATTGGCGGATGATCTGTTGATCTTCTTTTGCCCCGGCTTGCTACTATCTTCTTCTGCGCAAGGACAGCTTCAGACATCCGGGAATATTCACCGGAACTACCAAGCATTCTTACAATCTCTTTTACATCTATCGAGGAAGGATAAACCGTGTTATCCGTTCGGGGATAACTTATATAACCGTTCATATACAGGTTTTCAGCAATATTTATAGTCTTTGATGCAGTAAAGCCAATTGAACTTCCGCTTATTATAAGGGCAGTTGTGTTAAAAGGTGTTGGGGGTTTTATATCTCTAATGCTTTCATTTATTTCCAGGACAGTTCCCCTGTCACCCAGCTTAATAAAAACATTCTGTGCATCTTCTTTCTTTAAAAATCTTTTTTTCTTATGAGTGGCTTCAAATTCCTCACCGGATTCTGTTTTAAGCTTTACACTTACAACCCAATAAGGAGTGGGGATAAATGATTTTATTTCCAGCTCTCTGTCTACAACAAGGGTGAGAGTGGGAGTTTGCACTCTTCCCACCGAAAGAAATTTATCCTTAATCTGATAGGTGGCAAGGGATATAAAACGTGTCAGTGTAGCTCCCCATATCAGGTCAATATCCTGCCTTGCCCTTCCTGCAAAAGCAAGATCCAGATCAATTTTTCCCAGTTTTGAAAATGCCTGGTTTATATCTTTTGGAGTAATTGCTGAAAACCTTGCTCTTTTTGCAGGAGCAAGAGCGTTTTTTTCTTTTACCAGCTGCATTGCATCATAGCCAATAAGCTCACCCTCTCTGTCATAGTCTGTGGCTATGATAATCTCATCCGCATCACTGGAAATTTTCTTCAGTGCCTGGATTATCTTTTTCTGGATTGGAATTTTTTCTATTTCAGCATCAATAAGCTCTATCGGGTCTACTTTAAACCAATTTGCATATTCCTTCGGAAAATCCACTTTCAGTATATGACCTTTGAGCCCGATAACCCTGTAATCTTCACTGTTAATCTTGAAGTGATGGACGGGAACCCCATATATTTTCTCCTGGTCCACACCGTTTCCGGCAAGTATCTGTGCAATTCTTCTAGCTGCTATTTCTTTCTCACTTATAACCAGTTTCAAGAAATTATCCCCACTAAAATTACAAAGGTATTTTAAATTCTAATTAAATGTATCTGAATTTGAAATGATAACATTAAAAGAAAAATAAATAAATCTTTCAAGCTGATAAGCTTTTTTTAATTTCTTTTTTTACCGAATTTGTATTATCAGATAGAAAAATACTGATTCTGTTTTCAAATATAATAAAGTGCTTATTTTAATTTTATAAATGTTGTTCTAAAATAACAAAAGCGTTCCTACTGTATAGGAGGAAAAAAATATGAATATAAACCTGGAGCTTTTTGATAATATTAGCAAACTAA
>JACKQG010004129.1_pt1 | contig 17061 bp, 15 predicted proteins | sample 8237621 | NCBI WGS metagenome assembly JACKQG01 (sample SAMN15677084, study PRJNA649215) | marine metagenome | biome: marine; feature: Black Sea; material: saline water; isolation source: suspended particulate matter (SPM) from the Black Sea western gyre | collected 2013-06-09/2013-06-10 | depth...
GGGCAAGGCACTGCCTCTATAATTAGACGAGTGTGCAGTTTTGAGTCGAAAATTTTGCTATTTTTTGTGGCTTGTTGCTCGTAAGTTGTTTTTGAGAAAGGAGATAAAAAATTTTGAAAATTCAGATTTTTGTTTTTAAGAGTGAGCGTTTTTGACCGAAAATCCGAGGGATTTTCGGACAAATTTAGAATGGAGAATTTAGAATGGAGGTCCCCTGTTGTACGTTCAGAAGGTAGTTCTCGGGGAGAAAAAAATGTGTTTGATCCGTTCGACTTCGCTCAGGACAAGTTTTTGTTGGTTTTTGGGGATTTTTGGTTGGTTTTTAGCGTTTTTTGTTGAAAATACTCGATTTTTCGAGGAGCCACCGAGCTGGGCTACAAGGATTCTTTTTATTGACTACGCTGCCACCAGCACAAGCTCACAAGAAAAATCAGGTATGGAGTCCCGAATGGCACTAAGTTAAGGGGAATCGTGGTCAATAGAGCAGACTATTTGCCAGCCAAATCAGCGTAATTTCGAATCAAGCGGCATCTGGCTCAGCCTCTGAGACGATCAAATATGCTTAACTTAGTGCCATTATATGGTGTCCCCAGATTTCCCCAGATTTCATTAGATGGCACCGTTGACAACAAGTTTTCCCGCTAGCAAAGTTTTCCCGCTAGCAGAAATAGGATCTCGAGAGCACTGAACAAAAAGAGTGTCAAAGTCATGAGCAGTGTGCCGACTACTTCCGTCTTCGGAACCAAGCGTGCTAGGAGACTGATCTTGGCTCTAAAGTCTTTCTCCAAGAAAGCTTGTCGGTATCCCCAAGGGCGAGACGGGAGGTCATACTGATCCTCCAGCCAAATACAGGTGTGGTACATCGAATACATATCGGAATGGACTCGAATGAGCATTAGGGATGCCAATAGGAACCATAGGAACGTGAAGATGGAGTACCCAATCACCATAGCCCACGGTAACTCTAGTATCAGATTCTGTTGCAGGGCAGCAGCCAAGCCCATAATGATTAGAGTGTGTGGGTAGATGAAGTCTTTGTAGTGCTGGCGCCATCGGTCCCAGTGATGCTCAATCAAGCGAGGGGCTGTCTCCTGAAGGTAGTGAATGACATTATACGGTATCTGTGATTCATTGGACATCTGTTCACCTCTCATTGGATTTATTAACCTTGCAGAGTGTGCAACTTGTTGCACACACAGATCTATTCATTAACATATTCATTTTGCACACCCTACCCGACTCGGCTGTCATAAGTCAGGTGCGTTTATCTTGAAAAGGCGACACGTTTCATTCTCGATTTCAACCATACTATTATATCCAATAGACCTCAAGTGAAGGAGCCCCAGAATTGTCCAAGCTGTATATTTGCAAATGCTACTTAAAGCTGAGTACTCTACATTTTTTCCTAAGCCTCTGTGTATAATTGTAGATCTGATTGAATAAAGATCTTTGATCGCCTTATAGACTTCGCGTATTTCTTTGTGTTTGATGAATCGATACCCGCCAAAAGCAGCCAGTATCGATACGCCCTTTCCTAATGTGTGAGTGATATTACTACTATGTTGTGAGAAAATGGACTCGAGTGCAGTCCAGTACTTTATGAACGCAACATCCTTGTCAAATTCATTCTGCGCTTCACCTGCCCAATGAATAGCTGTAAGTAAAATACTTTCGACTTCAGTTCTCTCAAGAGCATTGATAATCTCGTTGATATCTTTGAAGAAAATATTCTTCTTAAGGTTGTCCAATAGTTGGTTGTCAATGGTCAGTGACTGAACTGTTTTCCTTCCGTGCTCCCAACCCATAGTTACAGCTCCATTCAAAGACTCGACTGACATTAATGGCTCACTTGCAGCATAGGTTTCAGATGTGAAATTTATTTTTATTAAGTTCTCAGGTGCCCAGCTATGAAAGAGAACGCAAACGATAAACCTCAATAAATTCAAGATTTGCCTTCCCCGAGTACGTGCTATCTCTTCAGCCTTTCGAAAATCCCCGAAAGATGCGCACTTTATACAGACCTTCTCTAAAAAGCGTTTTTCGATAAACTTTGTAACATTTTTAGTAAAGGTAGAGTCTTCTTCTATCTCCGCATCCATGCTTTGGATTAAATCTTCCTTGTCTGCTTGTTTGAATAGGAAAAGCTCAGAGGTCCCGAAATTAACTCTGCTAACATCCTTTAACTCAATACCACTTATTGAGAAAAAAAATGTGTAATCTCTTCTCTTTTCTAAAATTTTTACAGATAAATCTTTAAGAACCAGATCAAACTCACGAAGTTTAGAATGTTTTAGTTGCTTTCGTATTTCCGTTTCTATTTCATTCAAGATCGAATCATAAATTGTGTTGTATGTCAGAGTGTCCCTTATCTCAGGGATTTCATAGATAATATTAGCAAAGTTACGGCATTCTTTTTGCGCCTTATCATTGAGGTAACATTCAGTGCCTTCTAATTTTATAGTCGGAACCGAAATGGCGAAGGATTTCGATTTATAATCTTCAAATGTCTCTGGAATTAGGTAATTCGTAGGATTTAATAATATTTTCCAGAGATAAGAAAGCCTCCGCTTTGACTTTCCATTCAACGCATCCAACAAAGATTCCATTTCTGGCTCTCCTGTTCCCTCCAATCAAAGCCGAATTGTCAACAAGCTCTGTATGGTGTTTAAGCTGCTGAACATAAGTATATATTGACTAACAAATAAATTGTTTACACTCTTTCGCATTTCTTCTAAATCTACCTATTCATAATATCCTTATAGCCTTCACAAAATCTCACTCACCTGTAATTTGATATAGAGATATCATAATTGTTTTTCCAGCGTGTGCAAACAAGTTGCACACCCTACCCTTGGAAATTGCTCCGAGCCATCCCCAAGCTCAGTTAGTCATTCTGTTGCTTCCAATACTCAAATTTCTCAAGAATGTAATATGCAAAAGCCCATAATATGTGCATGCAGACCCTAGCTGTGCTTTGTTCTGAAATGCCTGGATGAGAACCTTCTTCACTAAAGTAGCCATAAATTCCCTCAACAAGTTTTCGCTTTTCTGCTTCATCGAAGAATCCGCAAGTTTGTAGATATTCCCTGATCTTAACGGGTCTGCTCAGATCAGGATTCTCATTTTTGTTACCTGCAATAGCTATAGCAATATCCTTTAGTAGCTGCTCAACAAAATTTCTCGCGTGACCAATAGAAGAATCCCATTTTTCCTGTCGGAATAAGTCGATATTTTCTTTCAGATGATGAGTTAGAGTTTCTATATCTAGTTCTTCAGCATGCCTGTTAACAAGCAGTTCCAAAGATGTACGGTTTTCTTGAGCGACAGGTACATCTTCAGAAACTGAACCACCGTCAACAACAAATCCATCTTTTATCAAAGCTTCTTTCAGCCAAGCCTGGTAATCGGATTGTAATTGAGGTAAAGCTTGAAAAACCATCGACTGCAGCAGATCTTCGCGCTCTTCACTTTCCAATCCCCGAAAAATATTAAGTAGGAGCCTCGTTTTAGAATCACCAACTGCAAGTTGGTCTGGTATGTCCAACTCGTATATAAAATGATCAATCTTTGAACGACTCCATCTTTCTAAACAACTTATAGTGATACCAAGAGTTTTTCTACTGAGTGTTGCCATATTCACCTCATATATGAAATCGTGATGAACATCTAAAACCGCAATTCCCGTCAAATAATTTCCTGAAGCTTATCTCATGTTGATTCCACTCCCTGTTGTCTTACGCCTTTAGTGGTAGAGGATAATGTAAAGCTTGAGAAGAGTCAAGCTTTGAGATTGAATATTTAATATTGACTATTTAGTATTGGGGTTGAGATTCCTCACTACGTTCAGAATGGCAATTATTTTAAACAGATCCCTCCACTTCGGTCGGGATGACACGGGAAGGTCATGTTGGTACATAAATGAGGAAACTTGTAGAAAGAATATATTCGGATTATAATTTTGTAATGATGAGGAAAAAGACTTATTACATCTATATCATGACGAACCAATCAGCAATAAACATAACATCGTACTCATCTATTTCGTCCAATGGCGGAGGTACGTCCTTCCTCCTGAGTATAAACGTTACCCTATTGATAATCGGTTCAGACGGTGCTACAAGAGTATAAATATCTAACTCATGCCGCCCAACTGTTAGTATTCCCAAATCGGCTTCGTCGATATAGTTAAAACTATAATGTGTATTATCTCCATCGATAACTATGAAAGGATTGCTTGACAACTTCCAGTTATTTACCGTTAAACCGGTTGCGTGAATAACAACCTGAAGACTATAATTTGCTTCCTCACTGATAATTATATCTAATTTGGGACTAATTGCCCGGTCTGTATATGCCCACCATCGGTTAATTCCAACAATACCTATATCCTCTGCAGAAGTATCCCAATAGAGTCTTATGACTGGATTATTCTGAAGAATCCGGGGAATGTATATATTATAGGCATCCTGGTTCAATGGATTGACTCTCAGATCCAGCCGGGACAGATTCGTTAGGCCGGCCAAAGCAGATATATCGCTGATCTGATTGCTCCACAGATACAACTCTATCAGATTCGTCAGCCCGGCTAACACAGATATATTGCCGATCCGGTTGTTGCCCAGTTCCAACCCTATCAGATTCACCAGCCCGTCTAACGCAGATATATCGCCGATCTGGTTGTTGCAGAGATACAGCTCCTTCAGATTCGTCAGCCCGTCTAACGCAGACATATCCTCAATCTGGTTGCTGCCCAGACTCAATTTTGTCAGATTCGTCAGCATGCCTAAAACAAAGATATCGTTGATCTGATTGAAGCTCAGATCCAGCCCCGTCAGATTCGTCAGCCCATCTAATGCAGATATATCAACAATAAGGTTGTTGCCCAGATCCAACTCCGTCAGATTCGTCAGCCTGCCTAACACAGAGATATCGTTGATCTGATTGAAGCTCAGATCCAGCCCCGTCAGATTCGTCAGCCCATCTAATTCAGATATATCACCAATATGGTTGTTGCCCAGATCCAGCTCCATCAGATTCGCTAAACCGGCTAACGCAGATATGCCGTTGATCTGATTGAAGCTCAGATCCAGCCCCGTCAGATTCGTCAGCCCGTCTAATGCAGATATATCGCTGATCTGATTGTTGCCCAGTTTTAGAGCCGTCAGATTTGTGAGTTCGTCTAACACGGATATATCGTTGATCTGGTTGCTCCACAGATACAACTCCATCAGATTCGTTAGCCCGTCTAACGCAGATATATTGGCGAGGTGGTTGTTGCTCAGATCCAGCTCCATCAGATTCGTCAATCCGTCTAACGCAGATATATCGCTGATCTGGTTGCTCCACAGATACAACTCCATCAGATTCGTTAGTCCCGACAACACAGATATATCGTCGATCCGGTTGTTGCCCAGTTCCAACCCTATCAGATTCGCCAGCCCGTCTAACGCAGATATATCGGTGATCTGATTGTCATCCAGATCCAACTCCGTCAGATTTGCAGCATACTCAAGGCCGGTAAGGTCAGTAATCTCCCGGTTAGAGGCAAATAACCTGGTTAGCGTAAGCATATCGATTGGTGTGGGATTATATATGTCAAGTTCCTGTTCGATTGCGGCTTTTAACTTAGCATCGGGGAAATGGACTGTCGTTTCGGAATATGCCCGGCTTGTTATTACGGCCATTAAAATCCCGATTAAAAGGAATGTTCTTTTCATAATCGGCAGCATTAACATTATTATAAAAAGCTGACAGGCAAAATGTCAAGTGAATTTTGTGCACAATTGTTTTTTAGCCTTGCCGGAGGCTCAAAGCATTCTTCATACAAAATGCAACATATGATAAATAGCAAAGTTTATAAACTTCAAAATCTTAAAAACTACCGAAGGTAAATATAACCAAATATGTAAAGACGCTTTCAACCCTAACAAAAGCTTATCACAGGACTATAGACTCCAATTGATTATTGATTATGGATTATTTAAGGAATCCTGCTTGTGCAGGAAAGATTGTTTCAAATAGGTCCTTCCCACTCGACTACGCTCAGGTCAGGCTCTTGTGCTCAGGATGACGATTGTGTCAACTCGCTACATGTGGCCGCATTCGACTTCTTTGATTATGGTGCTCAGCTCAAGACTCGTTGGGCAATAGCGCGATATTGCGTCATCGACTTACACCAAATTCATTGATATCCAAAACAAAATTCTTTCCGTCAGTAACAATCAGTTTCTTGTCGGCAGACAATACGTATTTGATGTTCTCAATCTTTGCATTGCGGGAAATAATATTGATAATATTCTGTGTGTCAGTGAGTGAGATGATTCTGACTTGGGTGTCCTTCTTAACTTCGTAATGGTTCTTTCCTGAGTTATAGACGACAGCATGTCCTTTGACTGCGACGACACACTCTGCAGCCGCCACAACCTCACCAAAGAAATGTCTGCGCAAGTCAGTCGCAAAATTTCGCCTCATAATGATGTGTATGTTTTCACCAGGTTTCAGAATCATAACAACTCCTTTTCACACGATTGGCCACTTAATCCGAATTAATTCCATAAGCGTGTATGATATTTCCAATATTACTTTCATAAAAACTTTTACAATTATCAAACTTTAATATTAAAACAACCTGCTCCTATACATAAGAGCAGGTCGCTTTATTTTTGGCTATTTTGACAAGTATAATCTGCACTTGCGTCCAAAGCACCTTTTTAATTACGTAAATCAGTGCTTTGTTGTTCGAGAATTAGGGATTTCTCTGTTGTCTGCCGCCGCCCTGACCGCCTTCGGGCCTCTGTCCTCTGGCTCCACGCTGGCCTCCTTCAGGCCTTTGGCCTGCTGCTCCCTGACCCCTGCCACCAAATCCGCGGGTTCCACCGGCAATCAGCCTTTCGATAAGCTGGGTTGTCTCCTTGGCTTTTTCCTTCACCGCAGCTTCCTGGATTGGCTTGAGGTCTTCAGCGTTGATTAATAAAAATTGTCCGCCTCCTGCTGCGGGCTGCCTTCGGCCCTGCAGCACAGCAACTTGTGCTATGATTGTCTGAAGAGCCTGCTGGCGATTCTGCATATTCTCTCTGAGCTTTGTTCTTTCTTCCTCGGAAAGGTCTTGAAATCCGCCTTGAGGCAGTGTGATCTGTGCTGCTTTGAGCTTCGCAAGCTGTTCTTCAATGGTTTTAATGGCCTTCGCCTGGTCTTCAGGGCTCGTGAGTCCGCCACGTCTGGAGCCGCCTCTTTCACGCATCTCTGCAATAAACTTCTCTCTTTCGGCCTCAGACATATTCTGCATTCTTTCTCTCATGTTTCCCCGTTGCCTGGCTTGTTCTTCCGTCTGTGCAAACGCTGTCCACGCCACAACCAGAACCAATAAAACAGCGACGGTTGGAATTAGATACTTCTTCATAATAGTAGTCTCCAAAACAGATTAAAGGGTACGATCCGACTAATTCCCACTCTGGAAATCAGTATTTTACGGAACTATTCGTGTCCGTTATATAAAGACGCAGATGTAAAACCTTTTATTGCGATAATCTGCAAAAAGTCCAATAGTTTAAATTTAAGATGTCGGATACCCCATTGGCCGGCATCGGAGGGTATGACTCTATAGATGTGAAAGATAAGCCCACGGCAACGGGCATGGGGGCTAAATTGCGCTTTTAACTTCAGTTAAGAAAGCCGAAATATCAGAAAGCATCTTATCTGGATTATCGAGATTATTTTCTATCAGTCCAACGATTTTTGAGCCGATTATCACCCCGTCTGCCCCTGCCTGAGCGACGGTAACCGCATGTTCTGCTTTGCTGATTCCAAAACCTACACATACCGGCACGTTTGTGAGCTTTTTCAATTTGCTGATCAGCCCATCTACGGTATTAGAAAGTTTATCTCTGCTGCCGGTAACACCCAGGACTGAAACGGTATAGATAAAACCGGTTGTTATCGAAGCTATCCGTTCCATTCTCTCAGTTTTGGTAACGGGTGTTACCATAAAAACCGTATCAAGACCTGCCGAGCGGGCGGGACCGACAATTTCATCCGCATCATCAATGCTTAAATCGGCAACCAGAACGCTGTTTACGCCGGCCTTGTGGAAATCGCTGAAGAACTTTTCTGTGCCGTACTGATAAACCAGGTTGTAATACATCAGCAGTCCGATCGGGACGTCTCTGTATTCTTTTATGATTCGGATAAACTCAAGAGCCTTTTTCATATTTATCCCGCTTTTCATTGCGCGGATGTCGGCTTTTTGAATTGTCGGGCCATCAGCAATCGGGTCGGAAAAGGGGATTCCCAACTCAAGAATATCGGCGCCTGCGTCAATGGCTGTTTTGACAATGGCAAGACTCGTATCAAAATCCGGATCACCTATTACGAAAAACGGTATCAGGGCCATCCTGTTTTGTTCTTTAAGTTCCGAGAAAACCTGCTTGTATGTCTTCATCAATAAAATCCTTCATTTGTTCAAGTAGTCAATAGTCAATTTCCCATGGGGCGGCATTTTTCTACAATCGAAACATCTTTATCGCCCCGGCCGGAAAGGTTCACAACCGCTATTGTCTCAGCGTTCAGCTTGCCCTTTTGGCTGATAAGGTACGCCAGGGCATGCGAGCTTTCCAGGGCGGGCAGTATCCCCTCGCTTTTAGTCAGTATTCCGAACGCGTCGAGCACCTTGTCATCTTCGGCAGCTACGTATTCGGCTCTTTTCGTATCTTTTAAAAGGCAATGTTCCGGCCCGACCGACGGATAATCCAGCCCCGCGCTTACCGATTCCGTATCATGAATCTGGCCTTCGGCATCCTGCAATAGATATGCCTTGGCACCGTGCAGGATACCAACCTTGCCGGCTACAAGCGTGGCTGCGTGCCTGCCGGCGCTTACGCTTCTGCCTCCCGCTTCGACACCGACAAGTCTGACGTCTTTGTCGTCAACAAAGCCAGAGAAGATACCAATGGCGTTACTGCCACCGCCCACACAGGCCACGACCATATCCGGCAGCCTGCCTAATTGGTTGAGACATTGCTGCCTGGCCTCTATGCCGATACAGCTTTGAAAATGTTTTACTATCGTCGGGTACGGATGCGGCCCGCAGGCTGAGCCGAAAAGATAAAATGTATCTGTAACATGAGCAGTCCAGTAGCGAAGTGCATCATTGATGGCATCTTTTAATGTCCCGGTTCCGCCTTCAACTCCAATGACTTCTGCGCCGCAGAGTTTCATCTTGTGGACGTTGACGCTCTGCCGCTCTATATCAATAACGCCCATGAAAATTTTTGTTTCCATCCCGAACAGGGCCCCAATCATTGCTGTCGCAAGGCCGTGCTGGCCGGCGCCGGTCTCGGCAATCAATTTGGTTTTGCCCATATATTTGGCTAAAAGGCCCTGTCCAAGCGTGTTGTTGATTTTGTGTGCGCCCCCGTGCAGAAGGTCCTCTCTTTTTATATAGACCTTGAAGCCGACATACTCGCTGAATCTTTTCGCGTAGTAAAGAGGGCTGGGTCTGCCGGAATATTCTTTAGAAAGCTCGGCCAGCTCGGTTGTAAACTGCCGGTCTTCGTAGAAACGATAAAAAGCTTCTTCTAATTCTTCAAGAACCGGAATTAAAACCTCCGGCACATAAAAACCGCCGTAATCGCCGAATCTGCCTTTATATTTCATATTTTATTCCTTGTGTTTCGTATTTATCCTCTAAGATGATGTATGTTTTCGAACAGATTTTTCATTTTCTTATGGTCTTTTTTACCCGGTTCGGCTTCGATTCCACTGCAAACATCAATTCCATAAACTCCTAATTTAGCCGCCTGTGCCGCATTATCGGGATTTATCCCACCGGCCAGGAAAACACGCTTGCCGATATGTCCTATGACATTCCAGTCGAAAGTCAATCCTGTACCGCCATATTTCTGCGGGTCGAAAGCATCCAGCAGAATAGCATCCGTAAAAAAGCTCTCCGCCTTTTTGATGTCTGATTGTGTTTTTACACGTATCGCTTTTATTGTTTTTACATTATGAGAGAGAAACAACCGACAGAATTCCGGGTCTTCATCGCCATGCAATTGAATCCAGTCCAACTGGCAAAGTTTTTCAGCCTTGTTGATTTGCTCGGCCGTGGCGTTTACAAACACGCCGGCAGTATCTATAAAGCCTGGCAGTTTGTTTATAATATCGGCGGCATTTTCCGGAGTTACATACCTCGGGCTTTCCGGATAAAAATTAAAGCCTAATAAATCCGCGCCCATGTCCATTGCCGCTACCGCATCCTGGTAGTTGGTAATGCCGCAAATTTTGACTTTAAGTATTAACATATTTAACTCTCGTAAGCCGTCTCAGGAATCATTATTGATTTGAGACCTCGATTAATATTTCCAGGGAAGCAGACGCTTTGCCCTTGCTGATCGATTCTTCTGCCGTTTTGATTGCCGAGGCGAAATCATCTGCCATGCCTGCGGCGATAATCGCCGCGGCGGCGTTTAGGATAACAATATCTTTGCGGGGTCCGCTTTCTTTGCCGCTTAGTATGTCTTTTACAACTGTCGCACTTGTTTTGGCATCGGTAACTGTTAAGTCTTTTATATCAGCCAACTCAATACCCAAATCTTTAGGATTAAGCTCCTTATTTGTAATTTGACCATCTTTTAGTTCGAGTATTTTAGTTATTGTTAGTGTGCTTATCTCGTCCAATCCATCGCTATGAACGACCATAGCGTACCGGGTGCCCAGCATTTTGAGGGCTTGAGCCATCATTTCCATTAGTCCCTCCTCGGCCACTCCTAAAACCAGGGCCGGGACATCGGCGGGATTGGCCAGAGGCCCCAAAATATTGAAGACCGTTCGAAAGCCGAGGCTCTTGCGGATAGGCTGAACATATTTCATTGCCGGATGGAACATAGGCGCGAACATAAATCCGACGCGGGCCTGCTTAATGCACTCGGCCACAACTTCCGGGCCGGGGTCTATTTTTACGCCAAGCTCGGTGAGGACGTCAGCGGAACCGCATTTGCTGGTGATTGCGCGATTGCCATGCTTGGCTACATAAACACCAGCACCGGCCGCCACGATAGCCGCGGCCGTTGAGACGTTGAAGGTCTTTATCGCCGCACCGCCTGTACCTACAACATCAACCATGTTCTCGATTCCGGTTTCGACTTTAACGGCATGGCTTCGCAGGGATTTGGCCAGTCCGGCCACTTCCGGTGCGTTCAATCCCTTGATTCGCATGGCTGTCAGGAAAGCTGCAATTTGAGCTTCAGGTACTTCACCTTCAAAAATAACATCCAGTAAATCTGTCGCCTGCTCGAAGGTCAAATCCCTGCCTTCGAGGAGTGTCTTTATATATTCTGTTATTCCGGCCATAATCAGATTCCTTTTAATTTTATTTATGGCTTACTTCTTTGCCGTCACTTTTTCAGCGATTGATAAAATATTTTCTATAATCTTGCCGCCTGCGGGAGTCAAAATGCTCTCCGGATGAAACTGCACGCCGAATATTGGAAGCTCTTTGTGGCGGACTCCCATAACAATACCTTCGTACTCAGCGGTTCTTTCCAGGCATTGCGGCACTTGAAGTGCGACAAGACTGTGATACCTTCCGGCCTGCAAGGGATTTTCAACTCCGGCGAATACATCCTTTTCATTATGAGTTATCCTCGAAGGTTTACCGTGCATCGGTTTCGGCGCATGGCCGATTTTGCCGCCAAAATACTGGACGATTACCTGATGACCCAAACACACGCCAAATATCGGCAGTTTGTCTTTGAAGTAACCTGCCGCTTCCAATGAAACACCTGCGGTATCCGGCGTGCCCGGCCCGGGTGAAATCACAAGCAGGTCAGGGGCAAATTCGTCGGCCAATACTTTGAGTTTTTCAAGTGCCGTGTCTGCCCGATAGACTTTGGCCAGGCAGTTGCGCTTACAAAAATCATCAACAAGATTGTATGTAAACGAATCGAAATTGTCGATGAACAAAACTTTTCTGTTTCTATTTTCCATAGGATTGTTCCTACTTTTGTTTTTCTACAGTCCGCGAATCGCCCGCAGACAGGAGTTTGCCTTATGTTCGGTTTCCTCAAATTCGGTTTTCGGGACGCTGTCGTGCACGATACCAGCGCCGACCCGAATATAAGCGGTATGGTCCCTTACCTGCAGGCTTCTTATAGTAATACAACTATCGAACTGGCCATCGACAGTAAGGTAGCAGACAGCGCCGCCGTAGTAGCCACGTTTGGTTTTTTCCAACTGGCGAATTATCTTCATAGCCTCAATCTTCGGCGCTCCTGTGAGCGTGCCCATATTCATCGTGGCCAGGTATGCACTCAGCGCATCAAGCTCGTCCGAGAGCGTGCCCTTGACATTACTAACCAGATGCTGGACGGAAGCATATTTTTCAACCGTCAGCAACTCAGTAACAACCCGGCTGCCCGGCTCGGCCACACGTGCGATATCGTTCCTGGCCAAATCGACCAGCATTATATGCTCGGCCAGCTCCTTACGGTCGAGCTTAAGTTCGGCCTCGTATCTGAAATCGGTATCAGCATCGATTGTATCGCCTACTATGCCTCTGGGTTTTGTGCCGGCTATCGGCCTGATTTCAACATTTGCCCTCTCTGTCCCGCTAACACGCAGATTCAGCTCCGGGCTCGAACCCATCAGTATCGTATTAGTTGTATTGAGATAAAACATGTATGGCGAGGGATTCAATGCCCTGAGCCGTTTATAAACGTCCAGCGGCTCATCCGGACAGGGCTCGGTTATTGTCCTGCTCAAGACCACCTGAAAGATATCGCCGTCGATGATGTGCTGTTTGGCTTCACGCACTATCCTCTCATATTCTTCCTGATTGGTATCGGTTGAAGCGGCTTCAAGTGAGCCGGTAAACTTTTGAGCCTTTGGCGTTTTTGTTGCTGCGATATCGAAATAGTAATCGAAACACTCCTGCGCTTCAGCGATAGTGGCATCACGGTCGCCGTTGGTTATGATACAATTGACAATCACGTAGCCTTTGCCGTGTTCGTGGTCCATCAGGAAGATATTGTCGGCAAAGTAAAGCTCGTAGTCAGGATTGCCCAGCAGGTCTATTTCACTGGCCGGGAGTTTCTCGAACTGGTCTATAAAATCATAGCTCAAAGCCCCGAGCAGCCCGCAGGTTACCCTAAACGGTTTAATGGCCAGGCTAAAAGCAAATGCAACCGCCCGCAGTACGTCCATTTGATTTATGCTTGTCAGACGGGTCTGCTCATCGACTATTTCTTCGATTTGTTTGATTCGCCCGACAATCGCCTCCGGGCTGAATTCGACCGACTCGCAAAAATCGAACCTTTCTTTATTCCTGGAAAGATAATCCAATATACGCCCGCCGGTTATGGTCAGGGCCTTAATGGTAAAATCAACACCGGTACCGGCAAGGTAAAGTGCCGGCCTGGCGGTGCCGAAGCTCATCGCATTTTCCGACAAATAGTCGGTTGCTTCTAATAAGCAGCAGTTTTCCGTCCGCCCATAGTCACTGAGCTTAGCGAAAAAATCCACCGGCTCGTCAATATCTATCTCTTTGACGATTGGTACGATTTGGCCCGGTCTGGCCTCGTTTATTATTTTCCTGTAATCTTCCATATTTTGAACCTTTTATCGGTACTTTCTATTGCCATTTTGCCAAAAATACAAACAAAAAAAGCAGCCTGCTGATTTCCAAAAGGCTGCTTTATCTGAACAATTTTCTAATTTTTACAGCAAATTACCGCTCGCCTGTTGGATTTTATCCCTCAGGCCACCACCAATATCTCGTATTTTTGCGGTTAATCTGCTTCATAATTATCTATATTAAACCATATTTACTTGATTTTGTCAAGGAAAAACAAAAGAATATTTTGAATTATAAACTTCGACGATGCCGGAGCCGGTCGACTGCAACCGCCACTACGATAATCGCACCGGTTATAATCTCCTGCACCCAGTTCGGCAGTCCCATTTGCGTGCATCCTGAGGCGATAGTGGTCATTAACAAAGCCCCAACTAATGTACCGAGAATTGAGCCCTCTCCGCCGCTCAGGCTGCCTCCGCCGATTACCACCGCGGCTATTACGTTCAGCTCAAGGCCGACTGCAACCGTAGGATCGCCCACAGTCAAGCGTGAAAACTGCATAAGGCCGGCCAGCCCGGCAAAGGCCCCGCACATAGTGAAAACCAATACCTTGACCCGCTCGACTGCCACTCCGCACAGCCGGGCTGTTTCCTCGTTGGAGCCGATGGCAAATGTATGCCGTCCTAACCGCGTGTACCGCAAAAGTGCCGCCGTCGCTATCGCTAAGATAATCAGTACCCACACTCCCGGCGGCAGCAGCATCCAGCTTCGCTCTTTCGGTACTGTAGCTAATAATTCCTCCAGCCATTTCAGCCGCTCCGGGTCAACGTCGATTTTCTGCTCGCGTCCGATACCCTTGGCCGCCCCTCGAACCACCAGCATCATGCCCAATGTAACGATGAACGGCACTACCCGCAGCCGGGTTATCAGCGTTCCGCTTATAAAGCCGAAAAATGCCGCCGCTGCTACACCACCGACTGCTGCTATCAAAGGATTCATTCCGGCGTTTTGCAGCAGCCAGGCAATTACAACAGTACTGAGCGCCACTATCGAACCTACGGACAAATCAATACCACCGGATATAATCACTATAGTCATGCCAAGGGCTGCTACGCCCACTATCGTTGTCTGCCGGGCTATCATTTCCATGTTTCGAGTAGTCGCGAAACTCGGCGGGGCAATCGTTACAAATATTCCGTACACTGCTATCAGAGCCAATACCGGCCCAAGAGTATTCAGCCAGGTGCGCCAATTGAAGCGGCTTGTTTCTTTTGGTGTCATCAGGTCATCGCTCATGCGTTAATCTCCTGTCCGGTCGCCTCTAACATAAGCTTATGCTCGTCCACTTCGTCAATCGGATATGTCGGCCCTAACCTACCGCGGCACATAACCGCCACACGGTCACAGACGCCCATCAACTCGGGCAGATAACTGCTTACTATCAGCACCGCCTTGGGCTGGTGCCCATCGGCAGGTGAGCCGCTGGCTAGTTCGTTAATCAGCTTATAGACGAGCGCCTTGGCAGCGACGTCAATACCTCGCGTCGGTTCATCCAGCAGAAGCACATCTACATCGTGCTGCAATAATCGGGCGATAGCCACCTTTTGCTGGTTGCCGCCCGACAGAGACGAGACCGACTGCCGTGGTCCAAGGCAGCGAATATCCAGTCTTTCCAACCATCGCCGGGTAGCTTTATCCTGCTTGCCCGGCAGTACAAGACCTAAAGGGCCAAAACCCTTTAACTTCGAGAGTGTAATATTGTCAGCTACGCTCAATGAAAGCGCCAATCCCTCTTCCTTACGGTCCTCACTTAAAAGACCGGCTCCCTGCATCCATCGTCTTACCGGTGAAGCAGGCCCGGTATAAACACCTAATCTAATCCGCCCTCGTTTGACGGGTTCCAGCCCGAATAAGCTTCGCAGCAGCTCTGTTCGTCCGGCGCCCACCAATCCGGCGATACCCAATACCTCCCCGCGACGCAGCTTAAGAGACGCCGATACAGGCTTTTGAGGGCCGGCCAAATCTTCAATCTCCAAAATCACCTCTCCGGCTTCTCGCTCCGAACGAGGATACAGCTCCTCTACCTGCCTGCCCACCATAAGCGCGACTATCTCATCGATGGAGATAGCATCAACGACACTTCCGCCTACTACTCTTCCATCACGCAGGACCGTTACCTTGTCTGCGATGCGCTTGACCTCTTCGATGAAGTGCGAAATATAAACAATTGCTTTGCCCTGTTGCTTAAGCCGGCCGATAATCTCGAACAGCCGCTCTACATCCTGTCGCGTTAAGCTGCTTGTTGGCTCGTCCAGAACCAGCACACGGCATCCGATAGCCAAGGCCCGCGCAATCTCCACGAGCTGCTGAGATCCGACCGACAAATTGCTGACGCGGGCATCAGGAGTCAGTTCGGGATTATCGAATTCCTTGATTGCCTCGATTGCCCGCTGCCGCACCTTTTTCCAGTGCACCACTCCAAGGGTCGCCGGCTCCATCCCCAACATAATATTTTCCTCGACACTCAGATGCGGCGTTAGGGAAAGTTCCTGATAAATCATCGCTACACCGGCACGCCGAGCTTCGAGTGGATTGCCCGGCTGATACGGCTTGCCGTCAAGCTGCATTTGGCCTGTATCGGGCTTAATCGCTCCCGAGCAGACTTTCATTAGCGTGCTCTTGCCGGCGCCGTTCTCGCCCACCAGCGCCAGCACCTGGCCTGAAGCTACTTTGATGCTGACATCTTCCAGCGCTATCGTTGCGCCGAAGCGTTTACAAACCCCCTGCATCTGGAGCCTTATTGCTGATTGGTCCGGTTCTACTCGTTCAGCCATTTTTTGAAGTCCGGCTCCAACAGATTCTTCATTTTCGGTTCATCCATATTTTCCGGAGTCGCCATCGACGAGCCGGTATCGATTAATTTTTCCACCTTCTCGCCGCGCAGGTGCGCTACTATTGTCTTAACTCCAAGGTAGCCCATGTTAATTGGGTCCTGAAGCACCAGGCCATGGATATAACCTTTTTGCAGCGCCAGCACAAGCCGATCGGAACTGTCAAAACCAACGTATTTGACCTTGCCCGCGAGACCGCTGTCCTCCAGCGCACGAAGCATTCCGAATGTCGTTGATTCGTTCGGACAGAATATTCCGTCAATCGTCAGAGACCCATCGGGCTTACGCAGGGGCGAAAGCGAGCTTTCGCTTGCTAAATATGCGCTTTCCGTGGTTGCTCCGCCATACTGGTTCGAGCTGACAACCTCGATTTCCGGGTATTTTTCTTTTAATACATCGAGAAATCCCTGCTCCCGCTTCATTGTGCTGGCTGAGCCTTCCTGATAGCGAAGCATTATTACTTTGCCTTTACCGCCTAAAATCTCGGCCAGGCGCTCGCCGCCTTTTTTGCCACCGATATAGTTGTCGGTTGCAACAAAACTCGTGTAATCTTCGCTTTTAAGTCCGCTGTCGATTATCACTACCGGAATACCATAGCCCACA
>JACKQG010004130.1_pt1 | contig 17060 bp, 19 predicted proteins | sample 8237621 | NCBI WGS metagenome assembly JACKQG01 (sample SAMN15677084, study PRJNA649215) | marine metagenome | biome: marine; feature: Black Sea; material: saline water; isolation source: suspended particulate matter (SPM) from the Black Sea western gyre | collected 2013-06-09/2013-06-10 | depth...
AGGCGGGATTTACAACACCAGCCACTCCCACTGGGACTCCGTGGAGAAAGTCTCGAAGACACAAAGTTTTTATTGATCCCGAAACTTCGGGACACAGAAATGGAATAAAGGAATTTCAGATTAAAATTCCCTTCTTTACTGTAACGGTAAGTCTATTATTATCAATTCTTTTTAGTGTCTTGGTGTCTTTGTGGCGAATTATCCAGGTTAGTTAAATCATTTATGGTAAAACAGTTTATATGAAATCTGAAAAAAATAGGTCACGGAGTACAACGAGAGAGTTAGCAAAGGAGTCAATCGCTATCAGAGGGATGCACTGTGCTTCATGTGTTTCTTCAGTTGAGAATGTCATATGGGATGTTGATGGAGTACATTCTGTAGGTGTAAATCTGGCTGTTAGAATGTGATTTTAACTCTCAAGGGGATGGGATTAGACGTGGTAATGATTACTGGTGACAACAGTCGAACAGCAAATGCTGTTGCATCTCAGATCGGGATCAAACGAGTCATGTCTGAAGTGCTTCCCGAGGATAAATCAAATGAAATTCAAAAGCTTCAGTCCAGAGGACAAGTTTTAGCAATGGTGGGAGATGGTATCAATGATGCTCCTGCTCTGGCTCAATCAGATGTGGGTATCGCTATTGGTACTGTAACAGATGTCGCCATGGAAACGTCCAACATTACTCTTCTTGGAGATAATATTGCAGGTATTCCTAAGTCTATTAAACCGAGTCAATTGACCGTGAAAATAATAAAACAAAACCTCTTTTTTGCTTTTATTTACAATACTATCGCCATTCCGCTGGCTGCAGGGGTATTATACCCTTTTACTGGGATTTTATTGAGTCCTGTTATTGCATCTGCAGCTATGGCTGCGAGTTCGGTATCTGTTGTAACAAATTCACTCCGACTCAGGAAAAGGTCAGTTATATTACCATGATGTTGCAATTTAAATTTTTTCTTGACTTTAATTTAAAATGTGATTACCATCACATACGAAAAATATTTATATGAATATAAACTTAGAGTGTTTTGGTAAAAAAGTCAGTGAAGTTGGCATTAAGTGGGAATGCCAACAATGTATTTCTTATCCTAGAATCGAAGTATTTCTTCTTATTAAGAATTATTTGGCGAAAATGGGATTATCTTCCCCATAATTTGGGAAGTGATAATCACCAACTAACAACAAAAAAGGAGGGTTTACAATGGCTACTTTAAAAGATACATTTACCACAATTACAGGATGGGCGAAAGATATTGTGGATCTCGGTTTGGCTCTTGCTCTGGTATTTCTGGTAGTGGATATTTTGTTTGGTGTAACTACCGGTATTGTAGCTAATATCGCTGATCTGATTGCCAGCTTTGTGGATGAAGGAATAGTTGGTCTTATTGCCTTCATAGTCTTTCTGGCAATCTACCGGAAATAAGTAATTAAGAAAAAATACTCGTCCCCTCGGTTTGAGGGGACGCCCCCCCTTCCTTTCCATATTTTATAGAAAACAATGGGAGGAGAGGGAAAGGATCGGTAACTAATCAATAGGGAAAGGGAAAGATAATATGGCAGGATTAAAAGATACAATTAATGGTATAACCGCGTGGTTGAAAACATTTTTTGAATTGGGTGTTGCGCTGATTTTACTCTTTATCATTATCGATATCCTGTTTCCTGGAACCACAGGTGTTGTTGAAAATGTCGGTGAAGTTGTTGCCAGTTTTTCTAGAGAAGGCATTGTAGGAGTTATAGCATTACTATTCTTCCTGTGGATCTTTAAGAAATAGCAGATTACTTAGATGGAAAAAACGCTTCCCAAATGGAAAGCGTTTTTTCAGTTTATTTTTCCATACGCAAAATAAGCGGGGTCTTTGACTTTAATTTATTAAGTAAATTTATTTTTAACCGAGCTCATTCGGTAAAAACATCATCCCTATAATATTTATCTAACTTTCAAACCACTTTTATTCTGTAAATTTTAATTTGTAAATAGCGAAAACTCAATCTTTGCATTTAGAGATGTATACGATTATTTTCATCACTAAAGTTGGTGAAAACAATTATTCTTTTTTTCAATTGTTAATGCCTTGATTTTCATGGAGGGTGGATGTAATTTTGTTAACAAAAGGGAGGAATTAAATTGGAAATATTACTAGCACAAAGTAGTCAAACACCGGGTGGGGGAGGATTAGCACAATTTTTACCATTCATCCTAATATTCTTAATCATTTATTTTTTAATGATCCGACCTCAGACAAAGCGCCAAAAAGAAAAACGGCAGATGCTAGAAAACCTGAAGAAAGGAGATCATGTCGTGACTAGTGGTGGAATTTATGGAAAGATTACGAGAATAATAGAAAAGGATTCGATTCTCATTCTCTCTATAGATAAAAATGTATCGATTCATGTGTCTAAAAGTGCCATTGCAAATTTGGTCTCAAAAAGTTCAAAAGATAAGGAAAAGTAATGGCTGTCCTGGATGTTAGCTTATATGGTAAGCCCATTTTACGTAAACTGACAAAAAGAGTTGAGGACTTTGACGGTCTATCTGACTTGATTGGGAATATGTTTGATACAATGTATGAAAATGAGGGAATGGGTCTTGCTGCCAATCAAGTTAGTTTTGATTTACGCCTTGCGGTTGTGGACATAAGCGTTTATGATGAATATGCTGAACCTGAGGTGTTTGTTAATGGTGAAATTATAGAAAGTTGGGGTTCGTCTGTTGTTGAAGAAGGGTGTCTCAGTCTCCCAGAAATAAGGGTTGATGTGGATCGTCCTGAATTTATCAAGTTTAAATATCAGGATCGGAAAGGAAAATATCAAGAAAGAGAATTTAATGGATTAATGGCACGAGTTATCCAACATGAGATGGATCATCTTAACGGGATATTCATTGTGAATCGAATCAGTCCATTGAAATTGATTCAGTTTAAGAAGAAGTTGAAGGAGATCTCCAACTCTTCTCAAGTAAAAGAGACTAAAAAAGATTTATCTGGAATTGTTTTATAAATCGTAGCGCCATGCGCCTAATTTTTATGGGGAATCCAATTTTTGCGATTCCTACCTTATCTTTACTCCATCATTCCCAACATGATCTTATAGCAGTCGTGACGAATCCTGACAAGCCCCGAGGTCGGGGGAGAAGATACCTTCCGACAGCAGTAGCAAAATTTGCCAGCGAAAACAGCATCCCAATTCTGAAACCTGCCTCATTAAAAGACAATATGTTTCAAGAGTCCATTCAGGAGATGAATGCCGATCTATTCATCGTTGTAGCTTTTAAAATTTTACCTAAAAGTCTTTTGAAAATACCTGCAATAGGATCTGTCAATCTTCACCCATCCGTGTTACCTAAATATCGAGGTGCAGCTCCCATCCAGTGGGTGTTGATGAATGGTAAGTCAAAAACAGGATTAACGACTTTCTTCCTAAAACCTAAAGTGGATACCGGTGATATAATTTTACAGAAGAAAGTCGTGATCTTCCCGGATGATGATGGTGGAAATCTTTCCCATCGGATGTCTCGTTTGGGAGCACACATTATGTTAGATACAATCAACCTAATTGTGAGTGGAAAGTTTCAAACTGAGAGTCAGAAGGAAGAAAAGGCAACCAATGCACCAAAAATTACTCCCGAGATGTGTTGCATCGATTGGTTAAAATCTGCTTTTGAAGTTCACAATCTTATTAGAGCCCTTTCTCCCGTTCCAGCCGCTCACACGTTTTTGATGGGAAAACGACTAAAAATCTTGGAATCTTCACCATCTTCAAGACCTGCTACGACTCCTGGGGAAGTAGTGGAGTGTAATCACAACCAATTGGTTGTGTCATGTGGCGTAGGGTGTATAAAGATTCTGGATGTGCAATTAGAAGGGAAACAGAGGATGTCAGTGGAAAAATTTTTGTTAGGAGCACGGATTAAATCAGGGTTTATTCTTGGTTAAACGAGAAGATTCCCGTTTTCACACCATTCAGATCCTTACCGAATTTGATCGAGGAAATCCTCAACTATCCCACCTTTTCTCAGACTATTTCAGCTCACATTCCTTACCTAAATCGGAAAGGACGACAATCACTCATCTTGTTCAGGAGACCACCCGTTGGCGGGGATATCTCGATTATGTTCTCTCAACTTTGTATAACCGTCGGTACAAAAAAGTTGAGTATCGATTAAAGAATATTTTACGGTTGGGATGTTACGAATTGATTTTTCGTGAAAGAACGCCTTCCTATGCGATAGTAAATAGCGTTGTAAATCTGGCAATAGGATTAGTGAACATAAAGGCTGGTGGACTTGTTAATTCAATATTAAGGCAAGTTGATTCTACATATCAGCCCGACATTGATACCCTTTCCGGTGAAAGTAGTGTTGAGGAAATTTCATCATTGACATCTCATCCTTCTTGGATGATTGACCGGTGGTTGAGACATTTTGGCTTTTCGAATACCATAGACCTATGCCAGTGGAATAATTCTATACCTCAATTTACAATTCGCCGAAATCAATTAAGGATTGACAGTGAAACATTAGAAAAGTTTCTAACACATTCAGAGATTGATTGGAAAAAATGTGAATTTGATTCAAATTTTTATTTTGTAAATCGTATTATTCATTTAAGAAATAGCGATGAATTCAAAGCAGGATATTTTTCATTTCAGGACATTTCAGGTGGAATGGTGACCAATCTTATAGAGGGTAAAAAAGGGGATTATATTCTGGATGTCTGTGCTGCACCCGGAGGGAAATCGACCTATCTGGCAGAACGTTTTGGAAACAATATCACCATTCATTCATATGACGTGAATGAGGATCGCTTGGAAAAGATTAAAGAAAATATAAAGAGGTTAAGGTTGCATAATATCACTGTTGAGAAGAAAGATGCCACAATGGATCATTATCCACCCGCTAACACTATTTTAATAGATGTACCGTGTACTGGGACAGGTGTCATGGCAAAGAGAGCTGATTTGAGGTGGCGACGGCGAAAGGAAGATATCCAGGAGATGCAGCAACTTCAACTCGCTATTTTAAACAATGTTACCTTAAGTATTCAGTCAGGTAACGAGATTATTTACACAACCTGCAGTCTTGAACCGGAGGAAAATTGGAGTGTCATTGAAAAGTTCTTACATCTCAACGATGACTTTTATATTTTTCTCTTAGAAACAAGAATTGATTCAAATTTCATTGATAATCGGAGTGCCATCTGCACCTTTCCTCCTCGCGATAATATGGATGGTGTATTTGCAGTAAAGTTAATTAAACAGTGATCCGAATATTCATTAGATATCTTTTTATTGTATGCATAGTAACAGGAATGTTTTTCCTGTTGTTCGATAAAATTGTGATGCCTTTGTATGTGTCTCATTCTCAAAGCCGGTATCTTCCCAATGTAGTGGGTTTACCCTTTGAGGAGGCGAGGAATCGATTGGAAGTTGAGGGATTTTCTGTCCTTAAAGGGGATGTGAAGTACACTGATCAATTCCTCCCAGGGACGGTAATTGACCAGTATCCCAAGTCTTTTATGCGTGTAAAACCGGGGCGTAGGGTGCGATTGACCTTATCCGAACGTGAGAAAATGTTGATGGTGCCCGATGTGGTGGGGAAATCCATCAGAAGTGCGAAATTGGAAATTCAAGAATCTCGACTCCGTATCGAATCTGAATTAAGTGAATATGACTCAGAGGTACCCAAGAATGTGATTAAATGGCAGCATCCAAGAGCCGGAGACTATCTTCGGCCGGGAAGTGGAATGACCATTATTGTCAGTCTAGGGAGACCACCGGACTTTTACCAGGTTCCCCAATTATTTGGATTAAGCTTGGAGCAGGCAAAAGAATTGTTACATCGAGAAGGACTGGAGGTGGGTCGTATTTATTACAGGCAAAATGAGGACCTCCTACCCAATACAGTGTTAGAGCAATCAATCGAGGCTGAAACCATCCTGGATCGTCCAGTCCCAGTTGATATTACCGTTAGCATTCTTGATCTTGATGATGTGTACAGAAGTTTGATGGAAAAAAAGTGAGATTTTGAAATACCAACACGAAATATATAGGAAACTCATTCATATTTTCTGGTCATTGGTTCCACTTAGTTATTATTTTTATTTTAATAGATCAATTATGTTATGGATTTTGGGTATTGGAACTATCGGAATATTAGTAGTGGAAATACTGCGGATGAGAACCCCTTTAGTAGGAAAGATATTTGAATTTATCTTCGGCAAAATTGTACGTGTCAGCGAAGAAAGGTCATTTACAGGGGCTACGTTTACTCTCATAGGATCCTTTGTGACAATATTAATTTTTGAGAAAGAAGTTGCAGTCGTTGCGTTATTGATACTTACAACGGCTGACTCCCTGGCAGCGTTAGTTGGTGTGAAATGGGGAAAAATCCCACTTTTAGGTAAGTCTGCTGAGGGGACAGCAACCTTTTTTATAATTGGTATCGCTATCGTTTTCTGCTTCCCAGAACTCCCAAGATTTCCAGCAGTCTGTGGGGTTATTACTGCCACTATTATTGAATTATTACCATCCCCGATTAACGATAATCTTATGATTCCTATCACGGTAGCTGCAACAATTTCTGTTGGGAATTTATTTGTATGAGTTTTTTAGCACCGACACTTCTCTGGGGGCTCCTGGCAGCCACCATCCCTATAATCATTCATCTGTTCAGTCTTAGAAGAACACGTACTGTTCATTTCAGTTCCATTCGATTCATCAAAGAATTGGAACATGAGACTATTAAGAAATTGAAACTTCGACAGTGGTTGCTGTTGATTCTTAGGACATTGGCCATCGTATGTATTGTTTTGGTTTTTGCAAGACCGGTTAAAATTGGTTATTTCCCTCCATTGGGTACAGGATCTCAAACGGTGAAAATGGTTATCTTATTGGATAATTCTGCATCCATGTCGGCGAAATATGACGGAGAGTCTCTGCTTAACAGGGCGAAAAATATAGTTGTTAACATACTAGAAAATGTGGAAGGTGATATTAATCTTGACATTTATCAAACAACCCCCCTTAGCCGGCATTTCTCTGGTGAATTAGTATCTTCGCAAGACGTACAGGATGTGTTAAACAATATTGAGGAATCAAAGGGGGAAGACAACCTCTGGCAAGTAATCAATAACCTGTTAAGGGAGACGGAATTTTCTGATGAAAGCTCCTTTCATAGAGCAAATCGTGAGTTTTATCTATTCAGCGATTTTCCTCAAATTGATCCAGGTACAGTACTGTACGAAAGTAGCCGGGATGTCAGTGAAGGTGATGGCTTTTCAAAATGGCGTTTTTTCCTGTTTCAACAACCTGATATTGTGGATAATGTATCCGTCTCATCGGCAGAGGTAATTTCTCAATTAAGATTACCCGGTCAAATGGTGGATATTTCTGTCCAGGTGAATAATAAAGGAAAAATTCCTAGAAAGAATATCCCCATTCAACTCTATTTCGATGATGATCGGATGGGACAGGTAGTCTCTGACCTTGATCCTATGAAAAGTAAAGACTTTCTTTTTCAAGCATATCCCAAATATAGCGGGTTTGTCCATGGATTTATTGAGATACCAGAAGATGATTATTTATTGGATAATCAAATTTTCTTTCAGTTTGCTATACCACCTCAGATCAGGTGCAAAGTAGTTGGCCAAACTGAGGACGATATTTTGCTTTTGAGATATGCTCTCACGTCAATTAATGTTGACTCAGAATTTGTCATAGTTGAGGAGCTGTTTAACCCTAATCCAAACACATTAAATCTCTCGAATACAGATGTATTAATCCTTATTGATCCCCCACAATTTCAACAGAAAGTGCTGGATGAATTGGATAAATATATGGAAGGTGGATATGATTTAATCGTATTTCTTGGTGAGGAATACGCCAAAAAATCCTTCCATTCTCTCATCTCTTCCCTTTCTTTTCCTCACGCAAGAGGGTTAGTTGAATTAGGAGGTAATGCGTTTCACGAGGTCATGGATATTGATTTGGATCATCCTATATTTGCTGATTTTGGACTGAAAGATCTGGAGGATGAGATGCCTCAGGTGTTTAAACATATTAAATTGGAGATGAATCAAAATGATAAGGTTCTGTTAACTCTGTCGGATGGGGATCCTCTCCTTCTAGAAATGATAAATCCCAGTCAAAGCACATTTATTTTTTCTATCCTTCCTAGTTTGCGATGGTCAGATATGCCGATACGGGGATTATTTGTTCCTTTACTCCATCGAATGCTTGTCTATTGCACCACCGAAAGCAGGTTCGATCGAACGTATACTGTCGGTGACTCTTTTACCATTCCATTGGATCAGAGTGTTCTGTCTAAAGAAATTGAGATGTGGAAACCATCAGGACAGCGGTCTTTACTTGTCCCAGAATATCAGAGCGAAGAATTGGTCATGGATGAGCTTGATGAGGTTGGTGTGTATGATTTGTTAGCTGGCGGAAAACATTTTTTTTCCTTTGTGGTAAATATTTCTCGAGATGAGGATCCAGCGAATAGACTTTCAAAAAGACAGTTGTTTGATTACTTTCCTGCAGACAGAACACGTTTGGTTACTTGGCAGGATGATCCCATAGCTTCTGTCCGAGAGGCTCGGCGGGGTACCGAGTTGTGGCGTTTGTTTTTATTAGCTGCTCTGGTAATGCTGGCTATAGAATCTTGGGTGGGACGAGTACGAAAAGAGGAATTGAGAGAATGATTGACAGGAATAATACTCCAACTGAAAAGGCATTTCTTGTTGGGACAATTCATCACGAAATAACCGAGACAATAGTCACCGAACATCTTGATGAACTGGAACAGTTAGCAGTAACAGCTGGTGCCGAAGTGATCGGGAGATTCGTCCAGAAAAGGGATCGTATCAACCCGCGTTATTTCATTGGTAAAGGGAAAGCTGAGGAGATTATAAATCAGGCAAAAGCTCTGGGAGTGCAACTCATTATTTTCGACGATGAACTATCACCATCTCAGGTCAGGAACTACCTCAAACTGGTAAATAACATAAAGGTAATTGATCGAACGGGTCTTATTCTGGACGTTTTTAGACAGCATGCTCGAACACAGGAGGCAAAAACGCAGGTGGAGTTAGCTCAGTTGCAATATTTACTGCCACGTTTGACCCGGATGTGGACACATCTTGAACGTCAAATGGGAGGGATTGGGACTCGTGCTGGTGCGGGTGAGACTCAGATTGAAGTAGATAGACGATTGATACGGGATCACATTGCAAGGCTCCGTCGGGATTTAAAAAAAATCGAAAAGCAGCGTGAGGTTCAGGGTAAACAGAGACGAGATGAATTTCGTGTGGCTATTGTTGGATATACAAATACTGGAAAGTCAACGCTGATGAATGCTCTCACAGGGGCAGATATTCCTGTTCAAGATCAGCTGTTTGCAACTTTAGATACAACAATCCGTGTCCTTAATTTAGACAACAATCATAAAATTTTACTTAGCGATTCCGTCGGTTTCATCCGAAAATTGCCACATACTCTTGTAGCTTCATTCCGTAGTACCCTCAAAGAGGTTCTCGAAGCCGATATCCTCCTGATTGTTCTCGAGGCAGATAGCCTTGTAATTGACGAACAGCTGCAAACTGTTCGTGAAGTGTTGATGTCCATCGGTGCCGAGGACAAGGAACCAATCCTGGTGATGAACAAAATTGATATCATTGAAGACTCCCCAGTTCTTCAATCGTTAAAATCCCGATATCCTGAAGCGGTTTTTATATCAGCACTGAACCACTTAAGACTTGATAAATTATTAGAGAGGGTGGTTGAGATTATGGACAGATCCTATAGAACTGCTACAGTTTCGTTTGATCCTTCTCGCTGGAAGGAGATTTCTTCGATATACGACCAAGTGGAGGTTCTTGATTCTGTATACGATGCGGATAGAGTGAGTCTTACCATAAGGGGACATCACGCTCAAGTGTCACGGATTAGAGCATTGTCAGAAAATGGGAGTAAATATGAAAATTAACATTGGGCAGGTAACTTTAGAGATTATTCAGGGGGATATCACGGAACAATCAACTGAAGCAATTGTGAACGCGGCTAACAATTATCTCTGGATGGGAGCAGGAGTGGCGGGAGCAATTAAGCGGAAAGGCGGGCAGATTATCGAAGATGAAGCGGTGGCAAAAGGGCCTATTGAAGTTGGAGATGTAGTTATAACAACAGGAGGGAAGTTAACTGCAAAGTATGTCATTCACGCCGCTGGCATGGGTCAGGATCTTCAAACGGATGAAAAAATCATCCGGAAGGTAACACATCGATGTTTGGAACTGGCGGAGCAGAATCGGATTACGACTCTATCATTTCCTGCTATTGGGACCGGAGTTGGGGGATTCGAAATTCATCACTGTGCTAAAATTATGTTTGAAGAAACGGTGGACTATCTTGTATCAGCAAAAATATTGAAAAAAGTGCAATTTGTTTTGTTTAATAAGGAGGGATTTAAAGCTTTCGATGATCAGTTAAGGTCGATGTTTTCACAATAGCTGATTTCCCTTTTGTTTCTAACCTGTATTTTCTATCAATAATAAAATATTCCCCCGGTTGATGGGCGTTTATGGAAACCGTTTTTATCACGGTGGGCACCTCCCGAATGGCTCAAGTTTCCTTCATCCAAACACCGATAAATCAGAGCAGGAAAGGCCTGCTTTCGACACCCGGAGTACAGTTCCCTATTTTTATTATTGAAGGTTCCAAAACTACCGACATCAGCCAGGGGAAACTATGTACGACTCTTAAAAACGTATGGGAAAAAGCTCTATAGCAATATTACGCAGAATTTTAGTATTTGTAAATAGAAAAAGTGTATAAAAAGCTCCCGTCAGTTATCTGTGGAGAAGGGGCGGCATGTGAGATTATTGGATTAGTGAGTGCAATCCAGAAACCGCGAATCAGTCGGAAGCCTGACAGGTATTAAAAAGCTATCTTCAACAATATATGAATTTAATAATCTTATACTTTGCATAAAATTCCTTTTCGGAGTAGACTCATTAGTTATTTCCAGGAAAATGGAAAATTTTATATATTTAAATTTTTGAAGCTATGGGCGGATTGGTAGCACGAATTTTAAATTTATTGCCATATTTCAAGACACGCCGGTAGTATTCAAATGTTTTACCACTCTGGTGCCAGTTATCAAAACGAGCTATAATTTCCACTTCGCCGGAAAATTTTTTTGATACCCCTTCACGGACGTGACCTGTTACGTATTTGAATCCTTTCTTTTTCGCCCAGCTGAGGTATACTCTCTTCAATGTTTTACCCAACCCACTTCCTTTGTATTTTTTCATCATCACGAAGGCATAAGTGTAGAGCGTATTATTCTCCCCAATATTTTTATCACATTGAAAGGATGGATCGTTGGAAAATAATGCCAGTGGAACACCAATGATGTACCCAATAATTTCCCCATGAAAACGTGCCACAAAAGGAAGTGTTTGGGGATAATTGAAGTATTTCCGGATAGCAGGTTTGGTCAGGCGGATGTTTTCATTATATTCCTCAACCAGAGATTCGGAAATCAGGATCAATTGAGGAATGTCTATTTCCCCAACCCGCTCTATCAGTTCAATCTGAAAATTTAAAGGCGAAGAAGCAATGATCTTGGATCGGGTGGTTTCAGCAATTTCCAGCGTGAGCTGTTCGGGATACTTCTCGCCGGTTGATGAAGGTTTTATGTTTTTTTCTTTTTTTATCACGTTGTTTTCAATTGCATACATTTGAAGATGGTCTCGAAACCGGAAAGAATGAAATACGCTTAAAAACCAATTTATTTGTACTGATAGAATAAGACTTGTAACAACAATGTGTCAATAGAATTGTTTTGAATTAATCTGTTTTTTCTTTAATTATTAACCGGTTCCTGTCGTGAATTTCTTTCCATTGTATCTCCACCTTTATCTACGTAATTTTGCCAACCGTTATGAATTTTACAACACAACTTATCAAGAAAATATCTGAGAAGAAATCTATTTTGTGCATAGGAATTGATATGGATCCCGACAGGATAGAGATAAAATCATCTCCGACTCTTGAGGACTTAAGAAAATATACATTAAAGGTTATCGATGCAACGCTGGATGTTGCGGTGGCTTATAAACCCAATATGGCTTTTTTTGAGAGATGGGGAAGTAAAGGATATCAGTGGTTGGAGGAAATGCTGGAATATATTGGGAAGGATTCTATCTTGATCTGTGACGCCAAGAGAGGTGATATTGGAAATACAGCAAGGCAGTATGCAATCTCAATATTTGATCATTTTGGTTTTGATGCTGTAACTGTTTCTCCTTATATGGGCTCCGATTCCATCTCCCCATTTATTGAAAGACCTGAGAAAGGGGTATTTGTACTCTGCCTGACCTCAAATCCAGGTGCCAGAGAATTGCAACTGTTGCGAGCTGATGGTAAACCGGTTTATATGAATGTTATCAAAATGGTCAAAAGATTGAATGCAAATCGTAATTGCGGACTGGTGGTTGGAGCGACCCAAGGGGATGAAATAGCAGAAGTTCGTCGGGAATCGGGTAATTTGCCGTTTCTGATTCCGGGAATAGGCGCACAGGGTGGAGATCTGGAAGTTGCAGTGAAGGAAGGAAACCGGGATGGTGTAGCGATTATAAATGTATCTCGTAGCATTTTGTATGCTGGAGACCAGAGTGAGGGAGCAATTCGAGCTTCTGCCAGGAATTTTCAGGAACAAATGAATGACGCACTATTTGATCTACGGAGGAATCTTTGAAAGAACTTCTTACTCTTATGAAATCATCGGGGGCTATTCTCGAAGGACACTTTCAACTCACCTCAGGAAGGCACAGTGATGTCTATCTTGAAAAATTCAGGTTGCTGGAAAATCCTGAGATAGTGGAGAAGTTGGGAGTGATGATGGCTGATCAATTTGATAACGAAGCTATTGATGTTGTTCTTGGTGCTGCCATTGGGGGTATCCTGCTCAGCTATACAACAGCAAAAGTTATTGGTACCAAAGGTATTTTTGCTGAAAGAATGAATGGGAAGTTACAACTTCGTAGGGGGTTTCAAATAAACTCTGGTGATCGAGTCCTCATAGTGGAAGATATTATCACAACAGGTGGTTCTGTAGTAGAATTGGTGGAAGTTGTTAAACAATATGGAGCAGTACCTGTTGGGATAGTCTGCTTAGTGGATCGTAGTCAAACCCGGGCTGATTTTGGATGTCCCACAAAAACGCTTCTGAAATATCCTGCGATTTCCTGGGAACCTGATGAGTGTCCTCTGTGTAGGAAGGGTATTTCAATTGAATCAAGAGGGAGGAGCGAAAAAAGATGAAAAAGTTTTACTATCTATGTTCTGGGTTAATATTATCGATAATAATTATCCTGACAGGTTGCGGGAAAAAATCTGTAGATCTGACGGTTATTGAAACAGACTACGGTCCGATGGTCATTCGGTTTTTTGAGAATGATGCTCCCAAACACGTAGAGAGTTTTAAAACTCTGGCAGGTGAGGGATATTTTGATGGCACAACCTTTCATCGGGTAGTACCCGGATTTGTGATTCAGGGGGGAGATCCAAACTCCAGGGATGATGATCGGTTCAATGATGGAATGGGTGGACGAGCGGGCAAGTTTTACGGAATTGGTAATGAGGATGATCCTGACAGTTGGCTACTTCCTGCGGAATTTAATAACCGCAGTCACATTCGAGGTACTGTTTCAATGGCTCGTTCTATGGATGAGAATAGTGCTGGGAGTCAATTTTTCATATGTATGGACAGCCTCCCACAACTAAATAATAAGTATACTGTATTTGGTCAGATTATTCAAGGTGAGGAAGTATTAGATTCTATTGTGAGTGTGGATACACCCAAAAAATTAAATCCCAACTATCATCTCCCGGATGGAGACAATCCCATTGATCCTGTACAGATGAAGGTTAGGATAACAACAGATAAAGAGCTTGAGATTAACATTAAGGAGGGCAAATGAGTAAGTCATTAAAAATTGGACTTGCTTTAGGAGGAGGTGGAGCCCGAGGCGCTGCGCATATCGGTGTACTCCAAGTCCTTCACGATTACGGTATATCCATTGATAGTATTGCTGGTACATCTGCTGGGGCTATTATGGGTGCGATGTATGCAGCTACATTAGATCCCTATTGGATGGAAGAGCGTTATCGTGATATGTTAGCGAGTGAAGAGTTTAAATCTATGGGTACACGGAGATTAAAGAGAGATGGGAAAGAATTGGGTTCTATTATCAGTCAAATCGGTAAAATTGCGAAGGACAAACTCATCTTAAACCTAACAATGACTCGAAAAGGTATTATCGACAGAGATAAACTGGAGGCAACGATCAGGTACCTTCTTCCGGTACGGACTTTTAAGGAATTGAAGATTCATCTCAGTGTGGTGTCTACGGATTTGAATAGTGGTACAGGGATTCAGTACACTACAGGGAATTTGATTGATGTTGTAGTTCAAAGTTCTTCAATCCCCGGTTATGTGAGACCCATACTGCAGGATAATCAACTTTTAATGGATGGAGGAGTCAGTACCCCGTTACCCATAAATAGTTTGTTGAAATCAGAGGTAGATTTTACAATTGCTGTTGATATTTCCCGAAAGAAGATGAGGAATCTTGGTAACTTGAATATGTTAGACATTCTGGCCAGGTCGGACCAGATTCAATCTGTACACCTGGCGGATGAACTGGCAAAAAAAGCGGATTTTATTATTTCACCGGATGTAAAAGGGGCTCACTGGTCATCATTTCAATACACCAATGAATTTATCGAAAATGGAAGGATTGCCGCAGAAGAAAAGATAGAAGATCTGAAGAAAAAAATAACCCGTCATCAAACTCGGCAATACCAATTCAGGCAGTGGTTAAGGTCGAAGATTTGAACTTAATTATTCATCTGATATTCATTTTGTTTGTCTGTTTTATACCTGGCAGTTTATTGATAATAATGATAACCCATTGAAAATACCCACCTAGTATAATGTGCAGAATATCGATCAATTTTGGAAGGAAGAATTCTTTTAAGGTTTAATGGAGGACCTCCAGTGAGTTTAATAAGAATTAAGAAGAAATATATTTTCATATTTGTCCTTGTCGTTGTGGGCTTTCATTCATTATCTCTAGGACAGGTTGGTATTGCTGTTCCAGAAGAAATTGTTTCGGTGAAGGCGTTTCTATCAAGAAATGGCATCCATCCCGGGGAAAGTTTTTATCTTGCACTGAAGTGCGACATATCAGATGGGTGGCACATCAATGCAGATGTTGTGGAAAGTGAATTTCAAATTCCGACAGAAGTAGTATTTGACACCATTGCTGGAATATCTTTTGGCGAGCAGAAGTTTCCAGAAGCGGAAAGAAAGAAATTCACGTTTAGTGACGATAAAATTCCAATATTTAGTGAAGAAATAACTATTATTTCATCAGTAAGCCTTGCATCCGATTTTCCCACTGGAGAGACGTATGTCTCTGGAAAACTGCACTATCAGGCATGTAATGATAGAATGTGTCTTCCCCCTGATGACGTTAACTGGCAGGTTGGATTGAATATCGCTGAGGAAGGGATCGAGGGACAGGGGATAAATCAGAAAATATTTTCTAATATGGCCTCCCCTTCGTATGAGATATCTGGGGAGGATTCGTGGGATATCGCAGGTTGGATGAATCGTCGGGGATTGTTTATTACCTTTTTATTGGTTTTTATCGGTGGATTAGCGCTAAATCTCACACCCTGTGTCTATCCATTAATTCCAATTACTATCAGCTATTTTGGCAGTCAGTCAACTGGGAAAATATCAAAGTCATTATTACTTGCGCTGTTTTATGTTTTTGGAATGGCTCTAACTTATTCAATATTAGGCACTATTGCTGCTACAACGGGATCAATGTTTGGGAGGGCACTCCAGAATCCAGTTATTCTGATTTTAATTGCACTAGTGCTGGTAGGACTTTCCCTCAGTATGTTTGGACTGTATGAAATTCGCGTACCCCAATCACTGACAAAATTAGGTGGGAAATCACGATCGGGGATATTTGGCTCGTTGTTTATGGGACTCACCGTCGGGATTATCGCAGCTCCATGCATTGGACCATTCGTTCTAAGTCTGCTTATTTTTGTGGGGGAAAAGGGTAACCCATTTCTTGGCTTCTGGCTATTTTTTACTCTTGCACTCGGGCTTGGTCTGCCATTTTTAATTCTGGGAACTTTTTCAGGTATGGTTTCAAGTCTTCCTCAATCGGGTACTTGGATGGTTTGGGTCAGGAAACTTTTCGGGATTATTTTAATTGGAATGGCGTTGTATTTTATTCAAACACTTTTATCTGAGCAGGTATACCGGATTTTGTTGGTTTTGCTTTTAATCGGAGGTGGTGTCTATCTCGGGAAGCTGGAGAAATCTTCAGGAGGGAAAGTGTTCAGCACCGTCAGGTGGAGCATTGGTGGTATTATTTTTCTACTGGGAATATGGTTTACATTTCCAAAGGAACAATCGGTTGGAATCGAGTGGCATTCCTTTGAATACTCGTTACTTGAACAGGCAAAAACTGAGCGTAAACCTGTGTTCATTGATTTTTATGCTGATTGGTGTATTCCCTGTAAGGAACTTGATCACAAAACATTTTCAGATAAAATGGTAGTGGATGAATCCAGGAGGTTTGTTTCTCTGAAGATGAATACGACCCAGAGGAGTGATTTTGTGAAAGGAGTTGAAAATCAATTTCATATCAGAGGGATACCAACTGTGCTATTTTTCAATAAAAACGGGGAGGAGATTGAAGAGTTAAGGTTTTCGGGTTTCATTGGTCCTAAAGAATTTTTAGCGAAAATGAAGAAGGTTGATTAAATACACATTTTTTAATCTCATTAATTCACCAGCCACAAAGTCTCGAAGACACAAAGTTTTTATTAATAAGGTGTTAGACAGAAAAGGAATAAAGGAATTTCAGCTCCTGACCCTCTGGGCGGCTTCCCCGGCCAGGTTAAAATTCCGTTCTCTTCTGTAACGGCAAGTCTATTATTATCAATTTTTTTTAGTGTCTTGGTG
>JACKQG010004131.1_pt1 | contig 17055 bp, 13 predicted proteins | sample 8237621 | NCBI WGS metagenome assembly JACKQG01 (sample SAMN15677084, study PRJNA649215) | marine metagenome | biome: marine; feature: Black Sea; material: saline water; isolation source: suspended particulate matter (SPM) from the Black Sea western gyre | collected 2013-06-09/2013-06-10 | depth...
TATCAACAATAAAAACAACTTATTAACAATCGTTTTTTTTACTAGTCAATCACTTTTTATTCATCTAGGATTTAAGTAAAATTGCAAGGAGTATTAAAAAACCAAAATGTCAGAAAAAAGAACCATCAAAAACGCACTAATTTCCGTATTTCATAAGGACGGACTATCCCCCATTGTGAAAAAATTAAATGAGCTAGGAGTAAGTATCTATTCAACAGGTGGCACACAAAGTTTTATTGAAGAGCAAGGGATTACTGTAAATCGTGTAGAGGACCTAACAACTTACCCTTCAATATTGGGTGGAAGAGTTAAAACTTTACACCCCAATGTATTTGGTGGAATTCTGTCCAGAAGAGAATTAGCAAGCGATAAACAGCAACTGGAAGAATATAAAATTCCTGAATTTGACTTAGTAATTGTTGATCTCTACCCTTTTGAAAAAACAGTTGCTTCAGGAGCTAGTGAACAGGACATTATTGAAAAAATTGATATTGGAGGAATTTCATTAATCCGTGCAGCTGCAAAAAATTTCAAAGATGTATTAATTGTTTCCGAGATGAGCCAGTATGCTGAAACATTGGAAATATTAAACAATAATGGTGCCAGCACAAACATGGCAGAAAGAAAGAAATTTGCAGCTAATGCATTCAATGTTTCTTCTCACTATGACACCGCTATTTTCAATTACTTTAATACTGAAAACACACCTGCATTCAAGGCAAGTATCCGTGAAGGAAAAACTTTGCGTTATGGAGAGAATCCTCATCAATCAGGAACTTTTTATGGTAACTTAGATGCTATGTTTACCAAACTAAACGGAAAAGAACTTTCCTACAACAACCTACTGGATGTTGATGCAGCCGTACACTTAATTGCTGAATTTAACGAAACTACTTTTGTGGTTTTAAAACACAACAACGCTTGTGGTTTAGCTAGCCGACCAAACTTACTTGACGCTTGGACAGCCGCTTTAGCTGGTGATCCTACTTCTGCTTTTGGTGGAGTGCTTATTACCAACAAAGAAGTGGATTTAGCAACAGCTGAAGAGATAAATAAATTATTTTATGAAGTATTAATTGCCCCTTCATTTGCTGCTGATGCCCTTGAATTATTGAAAGGAAAAAAGAATAGAGTACTTTTAAAACAAAATGAAGTTGCCTTACCAAAAGCACAATTCCGTACAGCACTAAATGGCGTATTATACCAAGATAAAGATTTGAAAAGTGATGCAATTACTGACATGGTAACTGCTACTAAGCTTGCACCAACACAGCAGCAATTATCGGATTTAGTATTTGCTTCCAAAGTATGTAAGCACACAAAATCCAACACCATTGTATTTGCAAAAGAAAAACAATTGTTTGCTAGTGGAGTTGGGCAAACATCAAGAGTAGATGCACTAAAACAAGCGGTAGCTAAAGCAAAAAACTTTGGATTCGATTTGAATGGTTGCGTAATGGCTTCTGATGCATTTTTCCCTTTCCCTGACTGTGTGGAATTAGCCCATAATGCGGGAATAAAAGCAGTAATACAACCTGGCGGATCAATAAAAGATAAATTATCAATTGACTATTGTAATGACAACAATATCACTATGGTATTAACTGGAAGAAGACATTTTAAACACTAAAAATAAAGATTATGGGATGGTTTGACTTTATGCAAGAAGCAATTGCTATTGATTTAGGAACTGCAAATACACTAATTATTTATAACGATAAAGTGGTTGTAGATGAACCCTCAATTGTTGCGAAAAATATCAGAACGGGTGAAATAGTAGCTATTGGGAAAAAAGCCCAGCAGATGCATGGGAAAACGCATAAACAAATTGAAACTTTGCGTCCGCTTAAAGATGGAGTAATTGCTGACTTCCAATCCTCCGAGCAAATGATAAGAGGGTTTATTGCTATGATTCCTAGAAAAAGGTCCATATTTTCACCTGCTTTAAAAATGGTTATCTGCATTCCATCAGGTGTAACAGAGGTTGAAAAAAGAGCAGTAATTGATTCGGCAGAGCATGCTGGAGCAAAAGATGTTTGGCTGATACACGAACCTATGGCTGCTGCCATTGGAATTGGGATTGATGTATTGGAACCAAAAGGAAATATGGTAATTGATATTGGTGGTGGTACAACTGAGATTGCTGTTATTTCATTAGGAGGAATTGTTTGTGATAAATCAATTAGAGTTGCAGGAGATGAATTTACTGACAACATAAAAAACTATATGAAAACTAGGCACAATATTGCTGTGGGTGATATTATGGCTGAACAAATTAAGATAAATGTTGGGTCGGCACTTACCGAGCTAGAAGATCCTCCACCAAACTATGCAGTACACGGAAGAGATTTAATGAGTGGAATCCCTAAAGAAGTAATCGTAACTTATAAAGAAATTGCTGGGTCGCTTAACAACTCTATTGAACAAATTGAAGAAGCTGTAATGAGTGCTTTATTCAACACTCCACCTGCACTTTCTGCTGATATTTATAATGAAGGATTGTACTTAACAGGAGGAGGGTCAATGTTAAGAGGGTTAGATAAACGAATTTCAAGAAAAACAAAATTACCCGTATATGTAGCTGAAGATCCTTTAAGAGCTGTAGCAAGAGGAACAGGTATTGCGCTTAAAAATATAGACAGCTATCCCTTCTTAATTCAATAGCCCATAAGCTAAAATGTATAACCTATTACGATTTATTAAGATAAATCATTTTCTATTATTGTTTCTATTAATAGAAGGGTTTTCTGTCTTTTTATTGCTAAAAAATAATGGTTATCAAGCGAATAAAGCTATTGAGTTTAGCACACAATACACCAGCCTTGTGTATAACTACACAACTTCATTTTCTAATTTTGTAGCGCTAAAAGAAACGAACGAGTTTCTTATAAATGAAAATGCAAAGCTCCATTCTTTACTGAAAAATGAATCCCAATTTGTTGATTCAACTTTGATAAAAAACAAGCACTTCAACTACTATCCTGCCAAAGTGATAAATAGTTCAGTAAGTAAACGAAATAACTTTATCACCCTTAACAAAGGATTAAAACATGGCATAAAGGCAGGAATGGGGGTAATAACTAATCAGGGAGTTATTGGGGTTATTCATTCAGTAAGCGAAAATTATGCAATTGCTATTTCCTTACTCCACCGAAAATCAGCTATTGGTATTCAGCTGAATAAAAACAACCATAATGGAATTTTGAAATGGAAAGGATTTAATTATAAAATAGTAAATATTAATGATTTTCCAAATCATATCCCTATTGAAGTTGGGGACACGATAAGTACGAATAGTCATAGTATTATTTTTTCTGAAGGCGTAAATATTGGGGCTGTAAAAAGTATTCAAAAAAATAAAGATGATGGATTTTATGATGTTAGTGTTCAACTTTTTGAAGATTTCAATCAGTTGAACTATGTATACATCATCCATTCTCAAGCAGCTGAAGAACAATTGATGTTAGAAAAACGAATTACAGAAAATGAATAAATATTTTGCAAAATACCTATTTCTACTTCCTGTATATGTTTTACTACAAGTACTAGTACTTAATCAGATTCTGTTTTCGGCATATATTAATCCTTTTTTATATGTAATTCTAATCATTAGTTTACCCTTAAAAACACCCAAATGGTTTTTACTTATTTATGCTTTCTTACTTGGTTTTTTCATTGATCTTTTTTCAGGTAGTTTAGGATTTCATTCAACAGCAACTATACTTATTGCTTTTTTAAAACCCTTTATCAGTAAAATAACTATACCACATAACATATTAGGAGATACAGATGAGATTACATTAAAGAAGATAGGAAACAAAGCCTTCATTACTTTCTCTCTATTCCTAATCCTTATCCATAATAGCTGTTTGTTTATTATCGAACACCTTAATTTTAATTTGGCTATTGCAGGAAAAATATTGGCTAGCTCCATTGTTACATTAATCATTGTACTTATTGCACAATTGTTTCATCAAAAAAAATAATGAAAGTTTATAAAAACAGACATAAAATTATTGTTGCTATATTTCTGTTAATTACCATTACTTTCATTACTAAGTTATTTTACATTCAAGTAATGAATGATAATTATAAATTTTCTGCTAACAACAATGTATTGCGCTATGAAGTACAGCAAGCAGTAAGAGGATTAATCTATGACAGAGACAGTAACCTTATTGTTGCCAATGTTCCTGCTTACGACTTAATGATTATCCCCAGAGAATTAAAAGAACAAGAAATTGACACTTTAGCTTTTTGTAATTTGATTAGCATAAGCAAAGAAGAATATCTAGAAAAATACAAAAAAGCTGCTGACTATTCTGGATATAAGGAAAGTGTATTCATCAAACACATCAACCTAGAAAACTCTAGCACATTATCCGAAAAGCTTTTCCAATTTCCTGGTTTTTATTTAAGAAAGATTACCATGCGAGATTACCCAAGTAATATAGCTACTCATTTAGTAGGTTATCTGGGAGAAGTAAATTTAAAAAAAACAAAGGAAGACCCTTACTACACCAAAGGAGATTTGACAGGAGTTAGTGGAGTGGAAGCAGCCTATGAAAAACAACTAAGAGGGACTAAAGGAATGGCCATAAAATTGGTTGATGTACATAACCGTGACCAAGGGAAATTCCAAGAAGGGAAGTTTGATACCCTACCTATTGCTGGCAGTACTTTAATTTCAACCATTGACATTCAGCTGCAAGAATATGGTGAACAGCTAATGAAAAATAAGATTGGAGCTATAGTAGCAATTGAACCCTCAACAGGAGAAATTCTTGCTCTAGTTTCCGCACCTACTTACAATCCTAATTTGTTAATTGGACGAAAACGATCAGCCAATTATAGCATCCTATCTAAGGATGAAAAAAAACCTTTATTCAATAGAGCTCTCCAAGGAACCTACCCGCCTGGTTCAACTTTCAAATTAATAACCGGACTTATTGCTTTGCAAGAAGGAGCAATATCCATAAACACTCAATTTTCCTGTGATGATGGTTACGACTATGGAAATGATAAAAAAGTAGGTTGCCACCCTCATAAATCACCTGTTAGGTTAATAAACGGAATTGAAATTTCATGTAACACTTATTTTTGTAATATATACGAAAAGTATTTTAATCGCTTTGGCTCTACCATTGAGGGCTATGATAATTGGTACAGTCACGTATCGAGTTTTGGCGTTGGGAACTTTATGAATAATGACTTTATAACAGGAAGTGCAGGGAAACTACCAAAATCAACTTATTTTAACACTTTATACAGAGGAAGTTGGAATGCAAATACTATTATATCAATGGCAATTGGGCAAGGAGAATTGTTGCTTACCCCAATTCAAATGGCAAACATGACCGCTATACTTGCCAATAAAGGGTTTTACTATACACCACACATTATCAAAAGCATTTCAGGAGAACAAACTATTGATAGTAACTATACAACTAAGAAATATTGTAGCATTGACAAAAAACATTTCATTCCAATAGTCAATGGTATGGAGCAAGTCGTTTACGGTAAAGAAGGAACAGCAAAATATTGTAAAATTCCTAACTACGAAATATGTGGGAAAACAGGGACAGCACAAAATCCTCATGGAGAGGATCATTCTATATTTATTGCTTTTGCACCCAAAGATAACCCAGCAATTGCAATAGCCGTTTATGTTGAAAATGGAGGATGGGGATCGACTTGGGCTGCTCCTATTGCATCCTTAATGATAGAAAAATACCTAAACAGAGAAATAACAAATAAAGCCCAAGAAACTTTTATCCTAAATGGAAATTTAATAGATAAATAATGAGAGCTGCAAAAAATATATTCGCAAACATTGACAAAGTAAGTATTGGACTTTATGCATTGCTTATGCTTTTCGGATGGATAAATATTTATGCATCACAGTATAATGATGACTCGGCAATGGTAATTGACTTTAGTAGCCGATATGGAAAACAACTTTTTTTTATTTGCATTTCTTCTTTTGTTGCTTTTTTAATACTTATAATCGATTGGAAATTCTTTTACTCCCTTTCTTACATCTTCTATGTCGCTATTATTCTACTGCTAATTGGAGTGCTTTTTAAAGGAGGAATTACCGGTGGAGCTACATCCTGGTTCGAATTTGGAAGTTTTAAATTTCAACCTTCAGAATTCGCAAAGTTTACCACAGCACTAGCGCTAGCAAAATATTATAATAACCTTAATACTAAACGCAAATCATTACGAGAAAAGCTGAATACCTATGCTATAATTATACTTCCGTTTTTATTGATTATACTGCAAAATGACCTTGGTACAGCCTTAGTTTATGCGGGTTTTATACTCGTTTTGTATCGTGAAGGCCTTTCAGGAAATATCTTAATATTCGGATTAATTATTGCCATTCTATTTGTGGTTACCTTGTTAGTTGAAAAGACAATTCTAATTCCATTTTTAGCAGGAATTGCACTAATTATATTTCTACTTTCAAGAAGAAAAAAGAAAGAACTACTGCTTATAATGGGCATACTAATAACCTGTAACTCTTTTATTTTTAGTGTTGATTATATATTCAATGATGTAATGGCCCCACATCAAAAAAAAAGAATAGATATTTTATTAGGAAAAGAGTTTGACCCTCATGGAGCAGGATACAACCTTATCCAATCAAAAATTGCGATTGGCTCTGGAGGGTTTAGTGGAAAAGGTTTTTTAAACGGAACACAAACCCGCTTTGATTTTGTACCCGAACAAAGTACAGACTTTATCTTTTGTACTATCGGAGAGGAATGGGGATTCCTAGGTAGTTTTTTCTTTATCTCATTATTCCTAGGTCTGCTCTTTAGGGTGCTTTTCCTTGCCGAAAGACAAAGATCAAACTTCAGTAGGATTTATGGCTATAGTGTCGCCACTATCCTTTTTATGCACTTTACTATAAATATAGGAATGACTATTGGCTTGTTGCCTGTAATTGGAATACCATTGCCTTTTATTAGTTATGGCGGTTCTTCTTTATTAGGCTTTACTATACTACTCTTTATTTTCCTAAATCTTGATTCTTACCGCTTACAGATTTTGAGATAAAAAAAGCCCAGCCTTTCGGCTGAGCATTCTATTTTCATTTTAAAACTGACTAGTAGAAATCTGAACGATTATCTTTTACATCAGCCTCAGTGTTTAATACTTTATAAGCAGCACCATTAGCATAAGCAGCAACTCCTTTTTTAACTTCTTGTTTTTGCTTAGTAAAATCACCATTAGTTTTTGCATCATCCTTAGCGGTAACCTGTACTACATAAACAGCATTAGCTCCTGCAATTGGACTAGAAACAGAACCAACAGCAGTACCAAAAATAGAACCTACTAACTCAGGTTCGTAACCAATACCTTGCAAGCTTAAGTTTGCCAAATTAGCTCTTTGTGCATTCACAACAGTTTGTCCATTGTTAGATGCAATGGAAACTAAATCATTTCCTGTTATAGTAGCAGTAATATAGTCCGCTTTCTTATCCTTCACTACTAAAGCAGAAATTTGCTCTTTAATATCTTCTAAAGGGACATTCCCCTTAATATGTTCTTTTGTTAAGTAAGCAACAACATAAGAGTTTTCAAATTGGAATACTTCAGAAACAGTTTCTTCATCTGTAGTATTCATCCATCTTACCATTTCTCTTGAGTTTGGCAAGCCAACAATGCTTTGCTTGTCAGCAGTTACTTTACTATCGCTTCTTTTTACTAAATTTTGCTGTGCAACTAAAGAATCAAAAGCAATTCCTTCATTTAATATTTTTCCTGCAAACTGAGCTGCTTGTGAGTAATATGTATTATACGTTTCAGTACTTGGCTCAACATTTCTGTCGATAAAAGCAATTTTTACTTTACGTACAGCTTTACTTGTTTTTGTTACCTCAATAAGATGAACACCAAATTGAGAAGTAACGACACTTAAGTCCCCTCTTTTAGAAGTAAAACATGCTTCATTAAATTCATCAACCATTGCTCCTTCCGAGAACCAACCCAAATCACCTCCTTTAATAGCTGATCCTTTATCGTCAGAATTCTTTTGTGCTAAATCACCAAAGTCAGTACCTGCCTGAACTTGTGTTTTTATTGCTTCAATTCTTATATTTACAGAATCCAAATTCATATTTTCAGTAGGAGTTATTAAGATATGACGCGCCTCAACTGAATCAGGACGATTTTGAGCAATCGCTAACTTAGCAATACGATAAACACCTTGACTCGCTTGATAAGGCCCCATAACAGTACCTTGTTCAGCATTAAATAACTCTTCCCAATTCTTATCTGCTAAACCTTCTTTAGTAGTAAAAGTAAAACGTGCTGAAGTATTATCAGAATTTCTTCTAGCCATTAAATCATAATCTTCAAAAATAGTAAAGTCAGCTTTTAAATCGGCAATAGCTGATTTAGTAGCTGCATCATCTTCTTGTGAAGGAATAACTGTAAACACTACAAAGTCAACATCCTTTGATGCTGCTTGCTCATAGTCTGATTTATTGTCATCATAATAATTTGCTAATTCGCTTTCAGTTGGCTCAACCATGCTATCAGCAACTGAAGAAAAAGGAATAGCTACATAGTTAAAAGTAATATTTTGTGAACTTTCGTTAAATTTTAACTTTGCTTCTTCACCCGTTACATACATAGCATTCGAAACTAGTGAATTGTACTTTGAAGTTTTAATTAAGCCGATTAAGTATTTTTGGAATCCTACCCATCTTGTTCGTGCTTCCCCTGTTGGATCTTGGTCAATTTGTTTTAAATAGCCTAACACCTTAGTTCTATCGAACTGACCAGTTGCTTGGTCTTGAAATGCAGGAACTTTTGAAATTTCAGGATGTACATTTAAACCCTGTAATAACTCAAAGAATTCATCATCAGAAACATCAATTCCTAATTTTCCAAATTCATTATCCATAATTAAATCCCTTACATACTGATCCCATATTTGAGATCGAATTTGAGCAGTAGTAGTTTGATTAAGTACACCTTGTTGATTCTGAGATTTCCAGTTTTCAATCCCTTCCTCCACCTTTACCTCATAAGCTTGACGCATTACATCTTCACCTAACACTTCACCTACATAAATACTACCTCCTCCTCCTGAACCTAGAGATGACATGAAATCACCTAAAATGAAGGCTAGCATTGCTACGCCAATTACCGTTAATAGTAATCCTGATCTATTTCTAATTTTTCCTAGTGTTGCCATTCTTGTTTTATTTTATTGAAGTTGGCGAATATACAATTGTTATTTAAGAAATGAAAATAGAAAAGCCTCCTATTTTCTATCTAGTAGAGACCTTCAATTGTACTTCTTGTATTGCAGTATCGTTTACTTTTATGATTGTAAATTGAAATTCTTCAAGCTCAACTACATCATTTTTTTGAGGAATTTCTGCTAAATGATGTAAAATTAATCCTGCTATAGTTTCGTATTCATCTGACTCAGGGAGGGTAAGATTATATTTTTTATTTACAAGCTCAATGTCCAAACCTGCAAAAAGCTGATATTTATTCTTAGCTAATTTTTTATCAGTAATTTCTTCCACATCATGCTCATCAACTATCTCCCCAACAATTTCTTCAGTAACATCCTCAATGGTAAGCATACCTGAAGTACCTCCGAACTCATCAACCACCAAAGCAACCCCTTTATTACTTTCAATAAACTGATTTAGCAATTGCATAACTGACATACTTTCTGGCACAAAAGGGATAGGCAATAAAATAGAACGTACATTCTGTGGATTTCTAAATAAATCAGACGAATGAATATAGCCAATCACTTTATCAATATTACCTTTAAAAATTAATATTTTGGACAGCTTAGTAGAAATAAATCTATTTTTAATTTCATTAATTGGTGAAGAAATATCCATAGCAACTAGTTTAGTTCTTGGAATCATACATTCACGCAATTTTTTATCAGTTAAGTCCAACACATTCTGCAGCATCTCCACCTCAACCCTACTATCCTCCACTCCTTCAGCCGATTTTACATTACTCAGATATTCATCCAAATCTGTTTTACCAAACACCTGCTTCCCAACTTCCATTTTTTGCCCTAACAAATATTTTAATACTAATTTAGAAAGAAATAACATTAGCAAAGCTACGGGACGAAAAAAAACAAAAAATAACCAAATTGGGATAGAAAATATTCTTAAAATCTGGTTGGGATAAATTCTAAAAATTGCTTTAGGTAAAAATTCAGCTGTTACCAAAACAATTAAAGTAGTAATAATGGTTTGCACCATCAAAAGTGAAAAATCAGAATTGAAATAATCAGTAATTTGTGGCGTTAAAATTTGAGTCATTACAATACCATAAACCACCAAAGCGATATTATTCCCTACCAACATGGTAGTTATAAAATCAGATTCATTCTTAGAAAAATAAGTAATTATATTTGCTGGAAATTTTCCAGTATTTTTATCTAACTCTAGCTTTAACTTATTAGCCGAAATAAAAGCAATTTCTACTCCTGAGAAAAAAGCTGAAAACAACAAGGTAGAAATAGCAATAGATTCAAGCATAAGGGTAAAAATACTAAAACTTAATGTGTTTGAGTTGCGAAATCAAAAGTTCCGTTAATTTTAGTAATTGAATATTGTTTAAAGTCAGGAGTAGAAGTAAAACCTTCACCATATATAACCTCTTTACCAGTGGTAATTTTCACTTTCTTATCAGTAAATATTTTATTTTTATTCTCATCCCAAATCAACTCATCCGTCTCCAGTTTTTTATCATCACTGCTAATTAGTATTACATTATTTTGTGCCAACATAATTTTTTTTCCCTCATCTATTGAAGCATAATCCGCCATAAGTGTTGACTGCAATTGTGAAGAATCATTATAGAAATACACTTCTAAATGATCAGAAAAAATTAATGAAGGTTCAATGTCTTGAAAACGCTCAATACGACTAGCTACCACTCTAACTTTTACCTTACCGTTTTCAGTATGCAGAAGTTCAGCACCTTTAATCTGTTCAATAGGTTGTTGTTTATCACTAACAAACTCCTGTACCAATTTAGGGTCATTAGTACATGAAACTAGTACAACCAAAAAGAAAAGAAATAAACGCATAATTTTCGATTAGTCACTTGTGCGAGCAGTAGTCGCTATATTAATCCAACAACCAATAGTGTGCGATTTCCCAGCTTCCACTCCATTAAAGAAACAAGTTTCTTTAGTGGGAAAATATTTTGAATAGGTATTAATACTTTTACTTGCTCTTTCTTTAGTATCTTCATCCGATAGTGCTTTACTAAATGCATCAACTGCAACCCAGTAAACTGTTGATTTTTCAAAATCACCACTACAATTTTTAGCTCCTGAAATATAAATATTTCCTAAGTTTAAATACGCTTCACCCCAGCCACTTCTTAGCTCTAAAGCACTATAAACAGCATTTCTTGCCAAGGAAAAAGAACCAGCATTACGATAAGCATCTGCTAAACCTAAATAGTAAATAGCTTTTTGATTTTCCACCTCTTCCATTTCAATTGCTTTTGTAGCAAACTCAATAGCATCAGAAGATTTTCCTTTTGCGATACTCATTTTCGCCATTTTATCAGCTGAAGATGCTGAAGGATCTAGATCATATAACCTACTAGATGCATCAAAGAATAATTGTTCAGTTGTACACTCCTTTTTTTCCAATACTTTTGTTACTCTATTTAAGAAAGAAACATCCTCAGTTGTAGGATCAAATTTTGCAGAAAAAAGCATCACTATATCCTCACAATTAGCATAAGGAGTAAAAAGATTTTCAATCTTTTCAGCATACTGAATAAAATACTTAGTTACTTTGGACTCATTCACAATATTATAATCAATCACTTCAGAAATTCGAGCATAAGCCTCCAAAACATCTTGCTTTGTTTTTTCTCCAAGTTTCTCCAAGTTCACCATTGCTTGCATATAACCATAAACTGCTCTGAAATCTGAATTATTTCCATCCAGTGTTATTGATTTATCCAAAATAGATAAAGCTTCAGCACTTCTTTTTTCATCAGCAATCACTAACTCATAACCTTTTAAACCTAACACATATCCCTCTTTTCCAAAATACTGGATTCTTTGGTCAAAAATCATCATTATAGTATCCAAATATGCCGCCTTATTTTCTTTATCAACCTTCATTCTCTCTTTAAAAATCTTAGGCCCATTCTTATAGATATTCCCACTTGAATTAGGACAATTATTAAAAGTCCAACGCCAAGGTTTTAAAGCATCAACATAGTTCTCTTGCTTATAATACTCTCTAAATAACGAAAGGTTTTCAATACAAGCAACACTATCGGTTCCAAATTTGGATTGAGCATTTACACTAAAACCCATTAAAACTATTACTACTAAAACAAAATTTATTTTCATCATCTTATTAATCATATTTTCTTTTTACGAACCAAATTCCGTCATAAGAAACGCTTAGACCAAACTTTACAAATTGTTCTTTTATTAAACTATTATCGGTTGTTCCTCTTTGCCCTAAAGTAAGAGAAACATCATATTTTGTTCTTGATTTTTTAACAGGAATACCAAAACCAAAACTTACGCTCATTTCTTTTAATTGTGTGTCATTTAAAGTTAAAGGAGTGTTACTATAAGCAGCTCCTAAACGGTATTGCATTCTTTTGTAATACTTAGTAACTGAATTAAATTCTGGAGTATATTGCAATCCACCAGAAAGACGCATACTATTACTTAATTCATCACTCTCCCCTAATAAAGTATAGTCAGCCCAATTTTGCATACTATAATCAGCAATCAAAAGCCATTTTTCACCATCACGATACATTAAACCAGTACTAATATACTTTGGCAAGGTAACTTCTCCCCACTCTACTACATTACTAGCAGTATCTTTTAGGATTTCATTTTCTCCTGAAATAGTTTCCACAATATTTGTTCTTTTTGCTCGCAGGCTTGAATTATTATTAGCTGTTAAACCAAAGGATAATTCCTTCTCATTTGCTAATTCCTTTTTATACATTAGCCCCAACTCATAGTAATATCCTTTTAAGTTAATGCTAGAATTTGAACGAGCATCCAAAGTATTTTCGTCATTAACATCTAACATATTTCTTCTGTTTAATCCTCCAAACAAATAAGATGCATTCATTCCTATAGAAAAACCTTTGAAAGGTTCGTATGCTCCTCCAAAATATACTTTACTCAAACCTCCATCTCCTGAATAATTAGCTATTCCCGTATATTCTGGATCAGTTTCAGAAACTACAGGAGTACTAAATTCATATCCTATATCACTAAAAGGTAACATTCCAAAACTTGCCCCCAACTTACTACTAATAGGAAAAGCAATTGTCAAGTGACTAAAAGCAGAATTATTAGTAACCTGCTTATCAGTTGAATTTTGAAGTTGAGTTGTCTTATGCATTCCTCCTGTTGAAAACAAAAAAGAATTTGCTCTAAAAGAAGTATAACTTGCAGGATTTGATGGATTGACACTATTAGAACTACTAAGAGCTGTAACCCCACCCCCTAACGCATTGTATACTGGAAATGCATTTCCTTGCAAATCTCCTAATCCAAAACGAGAGTAAGGGGAACTTGTTCCTAATTGCGCAAAGGCACTCAATCCACAAAAGACAAAAAGTACTACTACTAATTTTTTTAATTTATTCATTATAATCTAAAATTTCATTTAATCCTTCCATTACTAAAAAAGGATTTGCAAATATGCTACTTTTTAATTCCTTTTCAAAGAAAAAACAATCCCCACCTGTAACGGCAATTATAGTGTCTTTATTTTCTATTTTGTAAACATTAATTATTTCCTGTACTTCCGCCAATATTCCTTTTTGCACACCACTTATAATTGATGAGTTTGTATCATCACCCATTTTCATATTACTCTCTGAGAATTCACATAATGGCAAGTTACTTGTAAACTGATTAAGTGCTTTGTACCTCATTCTTATTCCTGGAGAAATCCTACCTCCCTTATACACTTTTTCCTTATTAATAAAATCAATAGTCAGACAAGTACCTGCATCCAAGACCAAAATATCTTGCTTTGGAAATAAAAAAGATGCACCAACAACTGCAGCAATTCTGTCTTTACCTAAAGTATCTGGTGTTTTATAATCAATTGTGATTGGTAAAGGAGTGTTTTCATTTAAAAAATGAGCGTCAAAATGTTGAATTATTTTTTCAAGATCAGTATCTACTGCCTTAACAGATGAAATAATAGTATGTGAAATAGTTTGCTCCCCAACAAAAACAAGTATGTTTTGTAAAGTACAATCATTCAAAATAGAAGAGCTAATTAACTCTTTATCTTCAAATAAGGCAGTTTTAACCGCTGTATTGCCTATATCAATTATTAGTTTCACCGAATGTAAAATTTTGTCAAAAATATAAAATTACAATTCCCTATGATGATTTGCTCTAAATATTTCTCTAAATAAAAAAAACAATTAAATTTGCAGCCCTAAATAGTTGGCGCTATAGCTCAGTTGGTAGAGCAATGGACTGAAAATCCATGTGTCCCTAGTTCGAATCTTGGTAGCGCCACTTAAATAAAAAGCCCCACTCAAATGAGCGGGGCTTTTTTATTTTTATTAGAAGAAGTTTATTCAACTATTATTTTCTCAGTATAAATTGCATTTTCATCTTTCAATTCAACAGTATAAATACCTTTATCAAAACTTGATAAATCAATAATAGTATTCATTCCTTTTGTAGTATTAGAAAAAACTGTTTGACCTAATACATTATTTACTGTTACATCATAATTAGCAACCTCACCTAATTTAATAGTAAATATTCCATTAGTAGGATTAGGGTAAGTAGTGAAAACAGTTTGATTCACATCAGAAATAGCATTAGGATTTCCTGGGTCAAAATTCATTCTTAACATTGGAATATCAGAAATAGTATACCAATTTGGTGTCCCAACAGGATCAGAATAAATTCCATCCTTATCATACAACCCTTGTGAAGAATAATTTCCAACTCCAGAAGTATTGATCCCTACAGTATCTAATGGATTTAAGTATGAACCAAGAGCAATCCGAAAAGTAGTCCCAGCAGTTAATGTATATTCAGATGAAAAAGAGAGTGTAATCCAAGCTCCTAGATCAGATGGTTGTATAGTATAATCATCAGTTTGATCTAATAGAATAGGATCTCCTCCAGTCATATCTTCTTCATATAAAACAGCATAAACAAGAGCTCCTGGAACTGACCAATCAGTAATATTTGCCTCAACAGAAAATATATCAGCATCAGCATAAATATCATACGTTGAAGAAACTTCTAAACCACCAGCAGACCTTCCTATTCTCCAAGACCCATCAGCTAAATTATTGTCTTTACCATATATATAATCAGTAACAAAAGTCATTTTTGTTGCAGTATCTGAATATGTCATCACTAAACCTTGACCTAATGAATCAGCAATACTCCACATTTCTACAGAATAAATATCCAGATTTGATGGTGTGAAAAATGAATTACAAAGAAACGTATCATTTTCAATTGAAAGAAGAGTATTAGCTGTAGAGCTGCTATTAAACACAGAATTACCAGAACCATCAAAAACCTCCGCATACATCTGCACTTGCTGCTCTACTGACCCTTCATTAGTTATTACTGCTTCAAAAGCATAAGGGTTAGCTGTCGCTTGAACTATTGGATTAAAAGTATAATCCTGACCTAATCCTCCAGTATTCAAGTAATTAACCCACCAACCACCTATAACTTCTTCAGTCATAGTAATAGAATTTGCAGGAGATTCATAAACTTTAACATCATCAATATACCACCCATAAGCTATCCATACATTAGGGTTAGTAGAGCTATTAGGGTAATTTGTAGTCCAACTAAATCTAATCCATACTGAACTTGTGTTAGCCTGTATGTAAGGCGCTAATGTTATTTCTCTGGCAGTTGGATTAGCGTAAGCTGCCCCACCACTTTGAGATAATACAGAATAATTTAAATTATCTGCAATAGTTGTAAATGTAGTTCCGTCAAGGCTAATTTGTACTTCCTGTAAATCATTAAATCTAGCTCCATATTCCTCAAAAGAAAGCACAGCATTAGGAGATCCAATCGCAGCACCAATATCTATAGGAAGAGCTGTTGTCATAGTGTAAGTAACATTTAACATTTGACTAGCCTGTTGAGCATCTCCATTTGACAACTCAGCATAATTACCTCCAGAAGTAGAACTAATTCCATTTGTAGACCACCAACCATCAACAGTACCATCAATTGACCAACCATACGCGCCTCCATTTTGACCACTATTATCCAAAGTCCATAAAGTAGGGTCCGTAAAATCACTTTCCCAAATAATATTCATAGATGAACTTGAATTATTAATTATTGGATTAAAAATCTGACTATCCGATACAACAAGTTCATTGAATTCCTTAGCAGAACTCATGCTATTCATTACATTGCTAGAAGTTTGAGCATTAGCACTACAAGATACAGCAATAACACATATTGAAATGTAGAGTTTTTTCATTTTAATAAATTTAAATTATTTAGTTTGTAAAGATACAAAAAATAAAGCATAAAAAAGCCCGGTTAAGCGGGCTCTTATTTTATATAGTAATTTAAAAACTACTCAACTATTAGTTGTTTTTCTATGATACCATTTTCATACATATAGAACAAAGGGGAGTTTTTAGTTTTTTCAGTTTTTCTTCCTAATACATCAACAATTTTTATAAGTTTTCCTTTTTCTTCTTGTTTCACATCAGAAACCGCACTAACACTTCCTGGATCAAAATTCATTCTCAACATTGGAATGCCTGAAATAGTATACCAATTTGGTGTCCCAACAGGATCAGAATAAATTCCATCCTTATCATACAACCCTTGTGAAGAATAATTTCCAACTCCAGAAGTATTGATCCCTACAGTATCTAATGGATTTAAGTATGAACCAAGAGCAATCCGAAAAGTAGTCCCAGCAGTTAATGTATATTCAGATGAAAAAGAGAGTGTAATCCAAGCTCCTAGATCAGATGGTTGTATAGTATAATCATCAGTTTGATCTAATA
>JACKQG010004132.1_pt1 | contig 17053 bp, 18 predicted proteins | sample 8237621 | NCBI WGS metagenome assembly JACKQG01 (sample SAMN15677084, study PRJNA649215) | marine metagenome | biome: marine; feature: Black Sea; material: saline water; isolation source: suspended particulate matter (SPM) from the Black Sea western gyre | collected 2013-06-09/2013-06-10 | depth...
CAAAAACATTGGTAGCCTTTTCATAATAGGATGTAAAATCAGTGAGAAAGGCGACTACCTCCTCGGCATCCAAGTACTCGAGAGGATAAAATCTGTATTTTACCTTATCAAATATGTTAACATCAAATGTCCCAATCAGCCTGAGCGCCTTCAGGATGTTGAGCCATTTGTCTATCACTATCAGGGTGTTTGAATTTGCATCCGAGACAATGGTTCCACCTTTAGACATAAACGGGGTAATCAGCGTGGCCATTTCCCCTGTAGAGATGAATTTAAGGGGGATGATCTGGATAACGATCTTATCCATTGGGGGGACATCTTCTCCTCCCGCGCTAAGACGCAGGTCTAACGGCATCCGCGGGCTGTCTTTGGTCTCGACAATCTTGTACAGGTTGCCCTCTTTAATTGCGGTCAGGCCGTTAACCTCAAGGATCTTAAGGAAAATAGGGAAGAGGTCCTTTTTGTAAAGCCCTCCGGCCGTGTTAATGGTAACTTTTCCTGCTACATTTGGGCCAACTATATAATTGATCCCTAACAATTCACCGATAGTGTTAATCACCGCATAGAGATCCGCATTATCAAAATTGAGGACAATCTTTGGCCCTTTCTTTTCTGAGTCGGCTGTCGTTCCAAGGGCTTGGGTCGGTTTGAGAACGGGCAGGGTCGGTTGAGCATTAAGGGCCGCCGGCACCATTCTTGCAACCTGTTTTTCCACAGTTGGCAACCCTTCTGGCGTTCCTTTGCGAATTGAACCCGTTGTATCGACAGGCTGTTGCGCTATCCGCTGTTCTGCTATGACGGAAGGAGCCGGCACCAGGGCATCTTTGGCTACCCCTTGTGATTTCGCACCAACTACTGTCTTAGCCGACCTCGCCACCTTTTCTTCCATCTCCTTAGGTTGAGAACCGGCACAGCCTCCCATAAAAAGAAATGCGAACGCCAGCATACAGAAAAATGATGCCCTAAGCAGTTTCATTTGTTCCATAATTTAGTTACCTTTTCTTTGTCTTGGATCTATCAGTTGGCACGGGAATAGTTTTTTTCTTGTCCCGTGACTTAGGTGAAGTCTCTTTTTTTGAAACTGCAGGTCTTGGCGTAGGTCTTTTTTTGACGACCTTAGCCTCCGTCAAAACAGACTTTATTTTTGATCCTCCGACAATCACTATTGGCCCATCATCTTTTTTCACCCGGGCCCGCTTTTTAGGTTTATCCTTATCAAACAAAGCGATTCGCCACTCATGTCCCCTTGCAGTAAGAAGGACACTCTTATCACTAATCTCCTTCATCTTAAACCTGCCCACGGTGTCACCCACTTTTGCACGTTTGACCCCCCTTTCACCAGATCTTGCGGACTTCCCGGCAGGTACCTCGCCTATAAGGGCCTCCCTGTGATCATCCACAATAATGACACCATAGAGGTTGGTACGTCCAACGGCACCCTCCAATATTTTGAGCGTTCTTCCAGCAGCTTTTGGCTTGGTTTCAACCTTTTTTTTCTCTTCTTGCGGTTTGACCTCTGAGCGGTTTCTCCAAAAAAGATTATTGCTGACAATAATTTCGTAATCTGATTCAGGAGGCACATTCCTTTTTGCGATCTTTTTTTCCGACCAGGGCAAAGGCTTTCTTAAGGAATCGACCTTCAGGGGCCATTTTTTTCCCTCGGACCAGAGCCCGTAGGCCTTTAGTCCGAAAAAAATGACAGCCACCATCAAGACAAAATTCACCAGCCATATTTTTGATGACATTTCAAATAACCCGATCTTTCAGCTTTCCGCTCTTCTCATTATGCCTGCAACAGTAATATAACACCGAAATTGTCGCCCCACCTTGTTATGCCTTATAATTCTTACCCTTCTCACGGCCAGGAATTTTGGAGAGGTCTCGATTAGGTAAAGGACTTCCTTTAACTGTCTGATAGTGGGGTAAATGTAAAACTCAACCGGGATACTCAAATATTTCTTTTGCTCTAATTCCATCGGGGTCAGGACTTTCACGCTCCTTCTCTGAACATGGCTCTTTTCTGCAATTTCCTGCACGATCTTCTGGATTTCAACCGCTGCAAGAGGAGGAGTTCTTCCGCTCAAAAGCCTCGACTCTAACTCCTTGAAGGCCCTGTCTAAAGAAGCAAGTCTTTCATTGAGGTTGCTGCTGGCCGCTACCATTTTTCGGTATTTTATCAGCCTTCTTTCTTTCAGAGCAATCTCCTGTGCGGGAAATACGCGCTCCTGAAATAAGGGGAAAAAGCGATAAATAAGAGCAAGGCAAAGGAGAATCGCCAGACCAGTAAATAAATATTTCCTCTGAATATTAATTTTAAGCTTGACCATGGTTTGATGCGTCAGGGATTCTCATTTCGCGACTTTGAGCCCAATTCGAAAAAACTCTTTGTTGCCCTCGCTCTTTACTCTTGTTATGGACGAACGGAAGGCAACATCTCTGAAAAGAGGAGAATTCTCGAGGGAAGGAATCAATTCTGAAGAAGACTCCGCTAACCCCTTTATTATTACTTCGTGATCGGAAAAAGTTAACTGATTAACCCAAGCGGTTTTTGGGATTCTAACGCTAAGGTCTTTAAAGACATCCAAAATGGGTATGCTGGCCCCATAGAGGCTACTTAGATATTCTATTCGATCCTCTTTTTTCTTATATTTGGCCTTAGCCTGTTCTATATTGGCGACCTCGACACGCAGTAGAGCAATTTCCGCATTCAGCCTCCTCAGATGAAGCTGCTGTGAGATAATGCTGCCACCTCCCCAGGCAAGGGCCAGCACGACAAGGAGCCCGGCTAACGCAACCATGGCGTAGTATCCGGCCTTGTTGGGGCGTTTTCGGCGTTCCTTAGGTACAAGATTGATGTCGGTCTGCTGCTTCCGGATACCCTTCAAGGCGAGACCATAGGCCGGAATCATGGCAGGAGACGAGAGCCCGCTTCTGGAAAGATCTACCAGACTAATGTCGAGACGTTCATCTGCCCTGAAATAATCAATGCATTCGGATTCTGCATCAAAACCGCAAAAAAGGGTAGGTAAACAGCCCTCGCGGTCTTCCAGGCCTCCTTTCTGTCTCTCCAACTCGCGTGAGATAAACCCGGAAAGATCATCCCCCCATTCTCCCCGATCAACGGACCTTGAACAATCGAGAAAACCTTCCTTTAAACCATCTAATTCCAGACGATCATCTCTCAAACAAACAACAGCGCAAGTACCGGTCCCATCTGAACTCTTCTGGCTCGAGAAGTAGTTGGCCACGGCAGTGGAACTGATCTCAATCCCTGAAATCCCGAAGCCGATATGCGCTGCAAGGTTGAGATACAGATCGACGGTCTCTTTCTTGGCCGCTACAAAGAGCAGCTTCAGTTTGCCCACCGCTTTATCTTCCGCAACTATCTGGTAATCAAAATAGATTTCATCTGCTGGAAGAGGGATATACTTTTCCATTTCATACCCGAGGCTTTCTCTCAGGTTTTCTTTAACGGCCAAAGGGAGTTCAACATATCTGAGGATCGCCGACTTACGCGGGATACCCAAAAAGAGAGAGACAGGAGAAATGCTGTTTTTCTTCAGAAAATCCTTAACCATTCCTCCAATCAAGTCCACTTTCTCTTTCAGGGGAATCCCTTTTTCAAGAGGATAAGTTGCATGGGTAGCCAATCGGACACCTTTAAATGATGCCTTCAGGTAGACCAACGAAATAGAATTATCCTGTATGTCAATCCCGAAACTAGTCTGAAAAAGCAAATGTGGCCTCCATAACAATTATTCCTTTTCTGACACCTCAGGTTGTTGTTCCAGATACTGAAACCCTTCGCGCCATTGCACTATCCGGTATCCCTTTTTAAGACTTCTGTCAATCACAACCAGTGCCTTTACTCTCTGCCGAATCTTGCTCCCCTCGACCTTTCCAACCGATTCAACGGTGTAGAAAGGAGCTATCTCCAGTTTAATATACGGTGATATGGCCTTGTAGACATCAGGCCCCACAAGAGAAGACACTTCGGTCAATGCCCTGAAGTCCGATTCTTTTCTGTAATCCATGATCTCTTGAGCCAGTTTATCTGTCATGGATGGTAAGGCAAGCAGCACCTTTTTGGGGGCTGCGTTTATATTTATCTTGTTAAGATCTGCAGGAATCATTTTATAACCCGCCTTGAACCTTATTCGTTTTCCCGGCGGTTTAAATACGGTTATAATATCCTTGAGCCCTCCATAAAATATCTCAGGCGTCACCCCCCTGACCATCAGCAGCTCTTCAACCGAGTCAAAATCCCCATCTTTACATTCATACGGCTCGGAAAGAGATTCGTAATAGCTATCTTCCGCCCCGTTTAAACGGTGAAGATCATTTTTGTCCCGCCAGTCCATAATGGAGGCGATAATAACGCTTTTTTGTTGTTCTTCGATGTCAAACGCATTCAGCATAACTTTCAGCAGGGACTCATTTGCACCATTAATATTGATCTTTCCGCTCTCATTCCCGATTTTTACTTCAAATTTACCTTGCCCGAAAGGAACAGGCGCGATATCCACGTTCATCCTCCACTGGGATTCCGAATCTTCCTCATTTTCCTCCATCTTACTCTCGGGTTTCTTAGCAGTTTTCTGGCGTACGACCTCATTTCTTATCAATTCACCGATAGCCCTGTTCAGCCCTGCCAAAGCAATATAATAGGCCTCGGTTTGTTCCTTGAAATTGCGCGTAACGTTCACTTCTGTCCTCATGGCGAAACAGAATTCCCCCACAATAACCGAAAGGAGTGCCAAAACCCAGAGCACTAAGAATAACGCGATCCCCTTTTCGCTCTTTGTAATTCGTGTCATAGGACCATCGCTAAGTTGCATCGGATTTTATCGGAGCAATCACATGGATAGGGGCAGTGTCTTTACTCTCTTGGACGATAATCTTGACTGCCAGGGGCGCCCCCTTATCCGAGTCCGGATCCCAGGTTTCCTGCCATACCGATTCTTCCTCATCTTCAGAAGGCCCTCTCAAATATTCAAATTCAATATTCTGTGCCCCGGGAATCAACTCGAAGAAATCCTCTTCTGCCTGATCTTCCATAACTTTCTCGATAATGTAGGTGTTTTTCTCTGAAAACATAAGACGCTTCTTGTCCCCATCCTTTGTCCTTACTACATATTTCACGTAAACTAACCCGGCCCGGTTTCCCGGCACCATCGGGATACGGGAGATAAACTCCATAGACTCGCCGTCGCCCTTGAGAAAAAAGGGTTGATCATCTTTCTCCTTCACCACTCGCACAAAAATGGATGCTATTTGTCGCTTCACAAGGTCCAATACTATGCGTTCTCGCTGACGCATTTCTACATCTTTCTCTCCCTTTTCCCATGCCCTTGCCCCTATCCTAAGGGAGCCGAATACGATCACCAGGATCAGGCCCACGATTGTGAGAGAGATCATGAGCTCTAGGAGGGTGAAACCGGATGGGATTGAATATTGATCCCGCGGGATCGCGGGATTGGATATTGAATATTGACGAACAACAGAATATTTTGAATTGCAATCTTTCAATTCCTTAACTCTCCGGTTCCTCAATTCATTGATTCATCATCCTTTTTCTTTGCGATCATTTTCATCGTGCTCACCTGAAAATGTTTTTCTCTATCTCCCACGTCCCATATAATATCTACCCTAATATTGAACATATTGAAAGGCAGTTTTTCCTCATCTTCTTCACCACTTTCAATACGCTCAACCAAACATCTCCACCTGAAGGAATTAGCAAACTCCCCTTCAGTCTCTCCTTCTGATAGATCTTTAGAAAGGAGGATCTCCCCCATTTTTTCCCTGGCATGGAATATTACCTTTGTATATTCATTCGATAATCTGCTCGATTTCAGGCCGCCCGAAAAAAGCTGGAGGATTACGACTAAGGATATGGCGAGAATCGATATCGCAACAAGGATTTCAATTAGGGTAAACCCATCATTTGAAGGAGGCAATTTGGACTCACGCACAATAGGTCTCTCCCTCCCCTCTCTCTGGTTTGGCCCATCTCAGGATTTACACGCTTCCCGGAATTCAGATTGCATAAGATTTGCGTCTGGAACTCTTAGCGCCCTCTTCCTTCAACCGCACCGTTCCAACAACAAAATCAACACTTATATTGTATCGCCTTCCCCGGTCGTTTTCCAAGAGCACCTCTCCGCCACTGCTCCCTCCATTTGGGAAAAAAACGATTTGAAAGACGTCCGAAGAGGCTTCATTTTTATCTGATGCCACCTTATCAAACCTGACCCCTTCAGGCAGAGCATACACCTTCAACTTTTCTTTGACCTGGTTATTGTCTGCCATTTCCTCCGATGTGCCGGTATCTTGCTCGCCATCGACGGCTTCCTTTTCCTCATTCTCTTGGGGTGCTGTCTGACCCGATTTTATCGTTAAACGACCTTTATCAGGATCAAACAGGACAAAATAAGGTCTGCTTTCCGAGGTAGCCTGACTCCTTGCATATCTCAGCGAGGCGGCTACCTTTTTGGCCGCTGTCTTCAAAGTCAGAGTACTCATCGACCCGGCCACCCGCGGACCCACAAAAGCGGCGGCAATACTGATAATCACCAGGACGATCAGGAGTTCAAGAAGTGTGAATCCTTTTTTCATTCTAAAAGCTCTTATTGATTATAATTCTCCTCATCCTCACCTTTATTGGAAATATCGGCATCTTCCCCTTCGCCCCCTTCTGATCCGTCAGCACCCAAAGAAATCAGCTCACATTCTCCTTTATCACCAAGCCTGTATATATAGGGATTTCCCCAGGGGTCTAAAGGAACAGGCTTGGGAAGATAAGGCCCATCCCATCTTTTCGCATCGCCCGAGCTAACCCTGAGGCCCTTCAATGTGGTTGGATATTTGCCTGTGTCAAGCCTGTAGGTATCGAGGGCGGTTTCCAAAAGCGATATCTGGGCCTTGGCAGCATTTTGCCTTGACTTACCCACCTTACCGAACATCCGGGGTCCCACCAGCGCAGCCAGAAGACCCAGAATGACCATCACGATCAACATCTCTATCAGAGTAAAACCCTTTTCCTTCTTTTTGAATCGTCTCATAACTACTCCTTTCAAAAAGGCATCTCGTTCATACTGAATATTGCCATAAGCATCGATATGACAACAAACCCGACCACAAGTCCCATGGCAAGAATCATGGCAGGCTCCAGAAGGCTTATAAATCTCTTGACCGTGTCTTTTACCATTTTTTCGTAATTCTCCGCCACCCTCAAAAGCATACCGTCTAACCTTCCCGTTTCCTCACCCACTGTAATCATCTGAATTGCCAATGAAGGAAAGATCCCGCTATCGCTCAACGGTTTTGAAAGCTTGTCCCCCTCTTTCACCTTGTCATACACCTCTTCCATTGACTTGGCAATCACACGGTTTCCTATAATATCTTTGACCAGGACAAGCGCCTGTAAAATCGGGACCCCGCTCTTTGTCAAAGTCCCTAAGGTCCTTGCAAACCGTGCCACTTCAATCTTCCTTACTAACTCTCCGGCGATCGGAAGACTCAGCTTGTTCCGATCCAATCTCAACCGGCCTGCCCGAGTATTAAAATACCGCCTGAGGAAGAAAAAGATGGCACCCAATCCGCCGAGAATGACCCACCAATAGGACCGCAATACCTCGCTGAGATCCAACAGGAAACGGGTAGTAAAGGGTATTGCCTGACCCATATCAGAAAAAATAACAGAGAATTTTGGAATAACAAAGGTCAGCAGGATGATGATTGAAGCACCACCCACAAAGACGAGAAAGAGGGGGTAAACCAAGGCCGATTTAATATAATCCTTCAGCTCCTGAGAGCTCTCTAAAAAGGCGCCTAACCTGCCCAGGACAGACTCCAGAACACCACCAGCCTCGCCGGCCTTCACCATGTTCACATAAAACCTGGAAAAGATCTTAGGGTGTTTTGCCATTGCATCCGACAGATATCCGCCCCCTTGCACGGTCTTGAGGATATCACCCACCACTTCCTTCACTTTTTCCTTTTCCGCTGCCTCAATCAAGATAGAGAGTGCCCGGTCTACAGGAAGACCAGACTCTAACAGTGTAGAAAGATCCTGGGTAAAGGCGAGGATATCCTTGCCGGAAACTCCCTTTAAAAGAGAGCTGATCTGCTTAGAAATATCGACATCAAGATGCTTGCCACTACCTTTGGAAAGGGCGATCTTTATAGGGATAAACCCCATATTATGCAACTCGGCCACCACGCCCTTCTCCGCCTCTGCCTCAAGAGAGCCGTTAACGATTTTCCCTGAACTGTCCGCTGCCTTGTAAAGATACGTGGACATCCTATTTCTCTAAGGTTACCTTCAACACCTCTGAGATGGTGGTCACCCCTTCTCTGACCTTTCGCCACCCATCCTGCCTCAAGGTCATCAGCCCTTTGCTAATGGCCACATCTTTTATCCTCTCATTGCTCGATCTCTCTGTAATCTCCTTTCTGATATCATCATCCACCGGAAGGTATTCAAATATAGCCGTTCTCCCCCTGAATCCCGTGTACCGGCATTCTTCGCAGCCTTTCCCTGCAAAAAACTCGAGCTTGGATGCCTCATCATGCCCTATACCCATGGAATTCAACAGCTTACCATCAGGTTTGGTTGGCTCTTTGCAGTGAGGACAAATGACCCTGACAAGCCTCTGGGCCAACACCCCTAAGAGAGTTGAGCTGAGAAGAAAACTCTCCACCCCCATGTCAAGTAGCCGGGTAATAGCCCCAGCCGCATCGTTGGTATGAAGGGTGCTGAAAAGCAAATGGCCAGTGAGCGCAGATTGAATGGCAATCTCAGCCGTCTCTCTGTCCCTGATTTCGCCGACTAAAATAATATCAGGGTCTTGACGGACAATAGAACGGAGTCCGGTGGCAAAGGTCATCCCTATTTTTGGGTTTACCTGGATCTGATTGACGCCACCCAACTGATATTCAACAGGCTCCTCCAGGGTAATAATCTTATTTTCCGGCGAGTTTATCTTTGCAAGGGTGGTGTAGAGAGTAGAGGTTTTTCCACTCCCTGTGGGCCCTGTCACCAGGATCATCCCGTAAGGCTGAGAGACTAACCCCATGTACTGCTCAAAGATACCCTCCGGAAAACCGAGTTTTTTCAAGTCGAGAATCAGGGTATCCCTGTCCAATATCCGCATCACAAGGCTTTCCCCAAAAAGCGTCGGAATGGTCGAAACCCTAAAATCAATCTCCTTATCCGCAATCTTGAGTTTGATTCTGCCGTCCTGGGGAAGACGTCTTTCTGCAATATCTAACTTTCCCATGATCTTGACCCTGGAAATTATGGCAGCCTGAAGGCGTGTAGGGGGGGATTCAACATCGTGCAGGACACCGTCTATGCGGTAACGCGCCTTGAATTCATGTTCAAAAGGTTCGAAATGGATGTCACTCGCCTTTTGTTCCACCGCATTGAAGATAAGACGGTTTACCAACCTTATAATAGGCGCCTCTGAGGCAAGGTCTCTCAGATGATCTGTATCCTCAATCCCTTCAGAAGATATATCATGGACATCTTTGTCCGCCTCTTCTATGATTGTCTCGATAGATTGACTTCCGGCGCCATACAACTTTTCGATGGCATCGAGGATATCGTCCTCTTTCCCCTGACACACGTCTATGTTCAGCCCCGAGGCGAGCCTCAAGGCGTCTGTGGTGTAAAAATCTTCCGGGTCTGCCATGGCGATTCGGAGAAAATCCTTGCCCGTCTCTAAAGGAACAAATTTCGATTCCCTCATCATCTTCTCGGAAAGATTCTCCACCACAACCGGTTCATTAGGGTAGTCTTTGAAAGATATGGGGGTCATGGTTTGTTATGGGTTATTTGTTATTGGTTATTCGTTATTGGATGCTTTTATTCTTTAAAATAGTCGATTACGCTCTGAATAATCGATTCCAGGTCATAGGACGGCTCAAAGCCTATCGCATCTTTCAGCTTCTTGATGTTTGGGCACCGCCTCTCCATATCCTCAAAACCGGGTCCGTACGCCTTTTCATAGGGAATATGCTCGATCTCGGAATCGCTCCCGGTCATTTCTTTCACCCTCTGGGCCAGATCATTAATCGTGACCTCATGATCGTTGCCCACATTGAAGATCTCCCCTTCTGCTGAGGGCTCGGCCATAAGCCTTGCAATCGCCCCTATCGCATCATTAACATGTGTGAAACTCCTGCTCTGGGTCCCATCTCCATATACGGTTATCGGTTTCCCCAATAGTGCGCACTGGACAAAATTGGGCAGAACCATCCCGTACTGCCCGGTCTGCCGGGGGCCCACGGTATTGAACAACCGCCCTATCAACACCGGCAACTTCTTCTCGTCAAAGTAGGCAAGGGCCAAAAACTCGTCTAAGGTTTTTGAGCAGGCATATGCCCACCGTCTCTTCTTCACCGTTCCCATGACCCGGTTGTCGTCTTCAGACAGATCGTGTTCCACATGCTTTCCATAGATTTCCGAGGTAGACGCTATAAAGACCTTTTTCTTGAACCGGTTGGCTAACCTCAATACCACCTCTGTTCCCTTTACGTTAATATCCAATGTCTCCACCGGGTGGTCCATAATATTCCGAACACCCACAGCCGCAGCGAAATGATAGATATGATCTGCCTTAAAAATTAACTCATTCATGACAGACTCATTCAAAATAGTATCAACCACCAAATGCAGCCTTTCATGAGTTTGTATTTTTTCTATGTTGGCAAGCTTTCCGGTCCACAGGTTATCAATGATGAACACGTCATCTCCCTGTTCCACGAGCTTCTCCGCTAAGTGAGAACCTATAAAACCGGCGCCACCCGTAATCAAAACTTTCATTTTTTCACCCTGCTGACTCAAAGCAACCTCCCTGCTCCCCTTTTCCGCGCTACGCCTCGAGGCCTTTGCCTTATCCTCTCTGCGATAAACACAGCTCCGCTCCTTCAGTTACCATACACCAAAGCATTTATCTGCTTAATATAATTACCAATTTACTCCGATGCCCCTCGGCCCTCGACTTCCGACCTCTGTCCTCTGTCCTCTCTCAACCAGGGATCTTCTCAAGCGCCCAATCCCCGACCTCCACTTCGAGAGATCTTTGCAACAGTTCGACGGAGACGACTACTCTGTCTGTTTTACCCTTAGCACGAAGGTAAAACCCGGCCAGCCCTTTGAAAGGCCCGTCCATGATAATTACACCCTCTCCCCTTCGCATATAGGAACGGTTTTGCACCGTACGATCTGTACCGTCCAGGATCATCAGCGAAGATATTTCCTGATCATCAGCAGGGATCGGCTTCCCCTTAAAAGAGATTATGCGAACTACTCCGATAGTCTTGATAATGCGGTGATATTCCTCGGCCCCAAGAAGAGAGTGAACAAACACATAACCCGGAATCAAAGGGACCAATATTTTCTTGCGCCGGTCTTTTCGTCTGCTCATCACCTGTATCTTGGGCAAAAAGGCCTCAAGTGATTTGCCGCAAAGCCCGTCGTGGACCTTCTGCTCGAAACGGCTTCGGGTATGCAGGGCGTACCATTTGAGGGATTGTTGATTGTTGCCCCGGTTAAATTCGCTTCGCTCTTCATTCGTATGAATTTCACGGGGTAAAATTGTTGATTGTTGATTGAGCATCCCTTAAAGTCATATACCTCGCTAAGTGGTTGAACATCTATAGTGTTTAAGAAAACCATTTTGGGGTCGTCATTTTTCACCCGTACTTCCCGTGAGTCGCTGTGCATCAAGTGATGCTTGTCGAAGATCCCGACTTTAACGGAGATGCCGGTTAAAAAGGGCGAAATTACTTATAGATATCCAGTATCCAGTATCCAGAATCCAGTATCCAGTATCTCCGCCCAATGAATCTACAAGGTTACTATCTTCGCGGAATCCACCCCTTTTTCAATAAGATATTTTATTTCCCTGACCGTGTCATCTAAGCGGGTCACCAGAATCGCGTCCCAATCTTCCCTATCTAACCTGTCAAGACCCTCAGCCTCAAACTCGAAGAAATCGTTTCCGTTTTTCCTCTCGTCAACAATTCCCACTAAATCTATATTCGTAAGCTGCAGATAGAGATATGCCAACTCAGCCACCTCCCCAGCACCGAGAAACAGGATGGAACTTATCCGTTTTTCTTCCATCTCTTTGAATTTACCAATTAGCAACCGCTTAATCTCCTTATAAAACCTGGTCGAGTAGTGTAGATATTCCACGGTAAGCCGACTCTTTCTGGCCAAGCCTTCAGGGGTCAAGAAATATTTTACCCTGTTCTTAGGCATGGTCTTGATCTTGAAATATCCCTTGTTGACAAGTCTTTTTAGAAAGGTATTGACCAGGCCCAGGGAGATATTCAAGCTCCGGGAGAGTTCTCTCTGGCTGGGGCTGCCATCCCGCTCGATTTCCCCCATTAATCGGAGTGTGTGAATGTCTTGATTGTCCATGTGAGCCATCCCAAGGCACTTATTTTGCTTGCTAAAACGATTGGAATTAAATACTTACAGCTATATTGTTCATAAATTGAACGTTTTGTCAAGGAAAATTTGACTCCCCTGGAGGCATGAGCATACTCACGGCATACCCCCGTTGATATTACAACAGGCCAGTTTCAACTTCTTGTGAAATGTTTTACCGGTGATATGAAACTGTATCAATGCTGGGTATTTAAAAATACTCTATTTTCTTCCCAAAATGCTTATGTGGAATTAGGTCTTATTTTTCCATTTTTTTTGATAATATGCATACATCATGCCAAAAAAGCCTACATTTTCATTTGGCTTCATTCATTCACACGCGACCGCTGACAAAATGTGCACCTTTTTGCCAATCGAAACGTAGATCCTGTTATCGAGGCCTGGTTATATGGTGACGTCCCTTTTAACCAAGTTGGCTTTCATCAAATTAATGGATATGAATTCTTTAAAAAGGGAGGGATTAAGAGACCATGGCATGTAAAGGGAAAAACTTAGAAAGATACGATTGCAGGATGTGTGCGGGAAGAGGTCTGAAGCCGCGTATGATTGTTCTTTTAAACATTTTACGCAGCTTGTCTGGGAGGAGAACGTATAATGTTGTGGTCGGGACGACTGGATTTGAACCAGCGACCCCCGCGTCCCGAACGCGGTGCTCTACCAGACTGAGCCACGTCCCGACAATACATTAATGTATAACCTATTTTTGGGCCTGGGGCAAGCACAATTTATCCCCGATGATCTCCATGAAATTCTCCATGATCCCGGCAGTCGCGCCCCAGATTGTGTATTCACGATATTTATATACGGGTGTCTCGTATGTCACCCCGTCATATTCCACAGGACATCGCCTTTTTTCTGAACCGACATCATAAAAAAGCCCCAGCGGGACCGTGATCACCCGTTTGACCTCGGCCCGGTTGATGGCAAGATCATCCATGGACGTAACCATGCCCACAAGCGGGTGGATAACATAATTGGACGCCACGGTCAGGGCATCATCGATCCTGCCTAAGATCTCAATGTCCTTTTCGGAGAGGCCAATTTCCTCATAGGTTTCTCTCAACACCGTTTCCTCTATGGACGCGTCCCTCTTGTCAACCGCACCACCAGGAAAAGATATCTGACCTTTATGATGCTCTACACTGTCGGTCCTCTTGGTAAAAAGGACCTTGCAGATGCCTTCCTCTTCCAAGAGAGGCAAGAGCACACCAGCGGGTCTGTAGTTAGTTGACCTCTTATCATCAGAAGACTTTGGCACTCTGCTGCTCAGGATATTACTAATCGTATCCGGTAAACATTTCTGATCGGACATGGCGACCTTCAGCAAAATCTATTTGACCCCGTATATCTCTACATATTCATCAAAATCCGCTTTTGTCTTTTCATCCATTGGGCTGCGGTTCCTCTGAATCATAACAGGAACCCCTTCCCTGTACAGATAGTCAACGACCTCCCTGATGCCGGCCACAGAGAAAACTGGGATACCAGTCCTGGACACAAAGTCCTGAATAGCATTTTCCCCCTTCTGCCCCAATATCACCTTATCGTCCTTGTCATACACCGCGGTTGTCTGCTCCCGATCCAACCCGATCCCTATACCAGCCACATGGAATGAGATGCCCGTTAAACGGGCCTCGGATTCGATCTTCTCCAAAAGATCGAATTTAGTCCTCATGGAAGTTGCAACGTCATCCACAATAAATAACCGGCAGCCATCAAAAAATGAGCGATTGACGAAAATGCTCTTTGCCACACTCCCTTCGCCATGGGTCTTAGCCTCTTTTCGATCGTAATCAAAAGCCAGATCAATCCGATGCTCCTGCCACAGGGCAATGGCCGTTGACAGGGCAATCGCACTCCCTTTATAAGAAGGGCCTAAAATGACGTCTGTGTTCCTGGCCAATCCCTGTGACATCATCATATCAGCGAAAAACGATCCTAAATCAATTGACAGACGCCCGGTCCTGAACATGGCCATATTGACAAAATACGGTGTAGGACGCCCATCTTTCAAGACAAGGCCCCGGTCAAAAAACAAGGCTCCGGTCTCGGCCAATGTTATAACGAATTTTTCCTTGTAACTATCCATAACAAAACCTGTTTCCCCTTGTATAGTAACTAAAGATGAATGCACCCTTCAACAACAATTTCAGCTTATCACCGATACGGTGGGTTCTTCAAATCCTTTAATCGCATCGCCCGGTTCATCCCCTGGCGTGCCTCGTTCATCCCCGGTTTGATCTTCAATGCCTTAGAAAAATGCTCGATACCACCATCAACATCTCCCTGACGTACCAGGATAACCCCCAGCTTGAAGTGCGCCTCCGCATAACCCGGGTTTATCCGGACCGCCTCGGAATAATGATGGGCCGCTTTCGGCAGATTTTCTTGCAGCATAAATGCCTGTCCTAAATTTTTGTGAATCTTGGCATTATGGGGTTCAATTCTCACTGCCTCCGAGAAATGCACCACCGCATCCTTGAGATTTCCCTGTCGAGCCGATGCAATTCCCAGGTTATTGTGTGCCTTTGCATACTTAGGCGCAATGCGAATTGCATCAGAAAAATGCAGAACTGCATTCTGAAGGCGACCCAATTTCATAAGAGCATTGCCGAGGTTGTTGTGGATTACAGCATCCCCGGGTTTGATGCGCATTGCCTCTGATAAATGGCTGATGGCATTATCAAGTCTTCCCACCTCCATCAGCACTACCCCCAAATTAAGGTGCGCCAAGGCAAAATCCTGTTTAATGCGGAGCGCCTCGGAATAGCGGTTGATTGCTTCTTTCATTCGTTCGCTTTTATATAAAGCATTTCCCAAATTATAATAAGCCCTAAAGTTTAACGGGCTCTTGGATACTACATCGGACCAAAGTGTTATACCATTCTCATATGTTCTGTTCCTCAAGTACGTAGCCGTTACGAGAGAAACTATGATCAGAATAGTAAGAATAACACACCATAATCGTTTGATAGGCAAGAGACAAAAAACCATATAAGCTATCACAAGCCCAAAACCGAACATCGGAAGATAGAGCCGATGTTCGAACAACGTATCTTTTATAGGGAAGACGCTTGACTCCACCGAAAGGGTCATAAAAAACCAGAAAATGCCAAACGTTATGACAGGTCGCTTCTTTATGTTCCATATCCCAAGGCCAACGATTAGGAGCAAAAAGAAAAAAGCCAAAGGCGTGTAACCGTCAAAAAACCCAGTCTTAAGGGGATACATATAATCCAGATTCTGGCCCACCGGAAGGAACAACAATCTGATATATATCACAACGACATTAAACTGCGTGCAAAGGTAATCCCAGCGGCTGGTAGCCGTACCGGGCGCACGCATCATTTCGGAGACATCCTCCAGCAATCTCCCGAATTGGACTTGGCCCCTAAAAAAACCGTAAACATAAAGGAAAAAAACCCCCATAATTACAACCGCCGGTAAAAACCAGAGCAGTTTTCTCTTCCAGCCCTGCCATGTCCTGTCAAAGAGCATATACTCCGCAAAGAGAATCACGCCAGGGAGGCTTACCGAGCTCTCTTTGCTCAAGAGAGCCAGAATGCCACAAAGAAAGGATAGGGCAAAATAAGCTAAAACCTGAAATCCGAAAGTCCCTCTCTTCTCTTCCCTATGGCCACTGACAACTGACAACTGACCATTACCCCCTCCCCTCTGCTGCAACACCCTTGCCTTTAAATAAAGGAGGACTGATGCCAGGTAAAACATGGCCGCCATGGAGGTATATCGCTGGACTGTATAGGTAACTGCCTGGGTCTGAATAGGGTGCGCAACAAAAATAAGGGCCGTAAGCAATGACATTACATAGATTGATGATTGTCGATTGTTGATTGTCGATTGAAAAACACCCGGCACAACCTCAGTCGTTCTTGCCGCTATGTTGTAGGTTCGGAGCTTTAGGTCAACCTGAGACTTTGGATTTTGAACTTTTGACTTTTGACTATTCGAATGACCAAACCGTTGAGCAGGTGAGTTTAATAGTTGTTTGAATATTACAAGCGATAGGATATAGGCGAGAAATCCATTTATGATATGGATCGTTACATTGACGAAATGGTACCCAAAAGCATTCAACTCACCAAATTTATAATTGAGGGCAAATGTTAAGTCAACAATCGGTCTTGGAGAAACAGAAAGAAGTGCCCTCGGTGTCAAAAAGATCTTTAAATCTCTGATCGTGGCCTTGTCTTCAACCTGATTTATGTCATCGAAGACAAAAGGTGTTTCATAGATGTTACTGTATATGACCAAAGCAACGAACGCAATAAGAATCAACGCGATCCATGGCCTTGTTAATTTATTGCCAATCCTAGAATTTTCCATCATAACCAAGCCCACAGGTTCACGGAAGACAAGCAGTAAGGTCGATTTCCACCCCGCTTCCAATCCGGCCTTAATGATCAAGAAAAAAGCGAATTCCGCCTCTTGGACAAAACCGAATAAGGCGTATTATAAGTGTCAGCGATTTAATCATTTTTTTTGTTGCATCATCAATACTTTTTTAAGGTTGGTTTCTGCGTTACTATCGTCAGGATTTATCAATAACGCTTTTCGAAAATGGGCAAT
>JACKQG010004133.1_pt1 | contig 17050 bp, 16 predicted proteins | sample 8237621 | NCBI WGS metagenome assembly JACKQG01 (sample SAMN15677084, study PRJNA649215) | marine metagenome | biome: marine; feature: Black Sea; material: saline water; isolation source: suspended particulate matter (SPM) from the Black Sea western gyre | collected 2013-06-09/2013-06-10 | depth...
GATGAAGTATTAAACGCCCAGCCCTAAGCCAGACGTGCCGTTTGGCCCTCCATTATCTACGGATAATTGCGCTATAATCGCATCAATGGATTCTTCTCAGGAACATCTGGCGGAGAGCCACGACCTCGGTGATTTGGCATTACACGGCTTATTGATTGGGCTTGTTCTTGCTTTAGTCCTCGTATTCTTGGCTCCGGCCTTAGATCATCACTTCGCCGAGCGTCAGCATAACCACTCCCATATCTTTCTGACTTCCTCTGCGGCCAGCCACGGTCACCCAGAGCTGCACCCATTTGAGCAGATTCATTTACATGATGGTTTCACCAAACAAGACTCCCAGGGCGTTAACGTTTTGTATCAGACCTCCAACGACGGTCTAGGCGAGTCTGGCACGGTTTTCTTTGTCACTTTCATCAATGACGGCCAGTCTTACCCCATTTACAGCAATGATACCCTCTCTTTCGCGATGGCAGCCGGAGACGGTGTCTACCAAGGAACATCTCCAGCGCCCCCCACCAGACCACCAAGGGCTTAGTTCCCCAACCGCTCGCACTTTCCGTCTTCCATGGCGCTTCTCTGGGACTTCCCTGGCAGCTAAATGCTTTGAGTTGAATCGTGCCTCGGCCAACGTTCATCTAGTCGTTGTCCGATAATTCATCCCTAGGCATGCTGCCCATACTGAATTGTTTGGAGAATAGATTACTTGGCGACAAGAATTTGGACGCTCTTGGGCATCGTATTGCTTATATCGGCCGCTGTGGTATCACCCTGGCCGGGTAACCCTGCATCGGCTAATGGGGCCACCCGCGTCATAGTTGACGATGCCAAAGAGGGGCCGTACCTATTCCGGGTGGGCGTTCTGCCGGGCAGTCCCAAGGTTGGGAACCTGCACCTGAGCATCCTTATCCAAGCCGCTGAGGGAGACGAAATAATCTCCGACGGCAAGATAACAGTCATGGCCACCGGTCCCGAGCCGGGAATGGTTGCCGGACCGGTCGAGGCGGAAAATACACCCCTGAACCCCCAGGTGTATAGCGCCGACATAACCATGACCGACCTTGGTACCTGGAGCATGACGTTGGAGACTGTGAGCTCGTTGGGTGAGGCAACGTTAGTTGTGCCTCTGCAAGTCACGGAGCCCGGGGGATTTAACCTACTATTCGTGCTCGTCATCGGCACTGTTGTGGTGGCCATAGTCGCATTGGCCTGGTCACAAATACAGCAACGGAGACGGCCAACCTAAATAACGGAGCTAATATGAATTTCAAGAAACCAAAACTCACCGGCCTATTGATGGCCGTGGGTCTGATGGCCATGGTTGCCGCAGCAGCCTGTGGCGGTGGCGACCCTGAAGAACTGGATATTCCGGTGTCGATCCATGCCGGAGAGATGGACCCGGGCACCATCAAGGTCAAACAGGGTGACATGGTGACCCTCAAAATCCAAGCTGACGAAGGTGGCGAGTTCCACCTACATACCTACGATATTGAAAAAGAGATTGAAGCGGAAACCGAGACCGACTTCTACTTTGTGGCTGAGGCCACCGGCCGCTTCAAGATCACTTACCATCCTCAAGGTGACCATGACGATAGCGGACACGGGATTTTGTTCGAGTCTGAGGAACTAGACACCGGAGACACTTTCAGTTACGAGATTGAAGACCATCAAGCCGGAGAGACGGTGCCCTTCCACAGCCATCTTCGTCCAGCTTTGCATGGCAACATAATCGTTTCACAGGAAGCAGGGGTGACCGACACAGTCGCCATCGAATACAACGACGAAGCTGCCGTTCCCAACGAAGTTCACGTTGGGCCAGGCACGGTAATAACCTGGACGAATATCAGCTCCAACCACCAGACGGTAATCAGTGGCCTCCACGCTGACATGGGCATGGATGCCGGGGCAGAAAAAGACGAACACGATGACGAACACGATGATGAAGAAGTCGAGATTGAAATAGGGTTCGTGGAGGTACAACCTAGGTAACGGCTCTGGCCCCAAGCCTAGGTTGCAATACCAAAATGAAAAAATTGAAAATCATCCTCCCCGCTGCGGCTGCAGCGGGGAGTTTGGTAGCCTGGCCCGCTTACGCCCACGGGTTTGGCGAGCGCACAGAGCTACCCCTTCCCTTGGGGTTTTTTCTCATTGGTGCCGGCTTCGCGGTGGCCCTTTCCTTTCTCTTCATCAGCGTACTGGTCAAGGTTGGGGATGAAACGTCATATTGGCGATTCAACCTGATTGGGAGCCGTTGGTCGCGGGCTATCCTGACCTCTCCCATATTGCTTATCCCAATAAAACTGTTGTCGGTGTTCCTGTTGAGTTTGGTCATCGCCACCGGATACGCTGGCGAATCAGCCTCACTCCTCAACTTCAGCCCGACTTTTATCTGGAGCATCTGGTGGGTGGGCATGTCCATCTTCATTGCCCTGGTGGGCAATATTTGGGCCTTGGTCAACCCGTGGAAGATCTTATTTGGCTGGGCAGAAGGGATTTACAGACTCGCCCGTCCCGGCAAAAATCTATCATTGGGCCTGGAATACCCGGCCAAATACGGCATCTGGCCCGCCCTGGTGTTGTTCGGTCTGTACACCTGGATACAAGACTCCTACCCCAAGAGTGACGTCCCAGCTCAGATCGCGACTATGGCAGTTGTCTACTCGGTGATAACACTGGGTGGAATGTTCCTCTTTGGCCGGAACCAGTGGCTGCGTAAAGGCGAAGCATTCTCAGTGGTATTTGGGCTATTGGCCCGCTTCTCAGCCACGGAAGCGCGAGTTAGAAGCCAGGACTCATGCCTGGCGTGTTCCACAGATTGCCGCGACTTAAGCGGAGAATGTATCGACTGCTACGAGTGTTTCCAGAAGTCAAATGACCGTCAGATTAACATTAGACCGTTCGCCATTGGTCTGGGCCGGAACGAGCCAGTCACAAATGACGTTCTAGCCCTAGTTGTGTTGATGCTGGCCACGGTCACCTTTGACGGGTTCAGCGCAACCTCAGCCTGGGCGGAGTTCCAGACGTTCATACTGGACCTGTTCGGATCGGGTGGTGGCGAGGTCTTCAACAGCTTAGTACTGGCTGACACGCTGGGTGTAGCCTTGGTGCCGGTGGGCTTCTTCCTGGTTTATCTGTTCTTCTCCAAGCTCATCGCAGCCTCGGTGGAAGGCAGGGTGAGCGCGCTGGAGATGGCCAGGATATTCGGGTTCTCCCTGATTCCAATCGCCCTGGCCTATAACATTGCCCACTTCATCACCTTGCTGTTGATACAGGGGCAATTGATCTTCCCGTTGATTTCCGACCCCTTCGGAAAGGGATGGGACATATTCGGGACTGCTGATTACTCGCTGAACATCAGCATCATCAACGCCCGTATTTTATGGTTCCTTTCTGTGGCGTTAATAGTCTTGGGGCACGTTTTGGCTGTTTGGCTCGCTCACCGAGTGGCCATCCGCACCTTCAAGGACCGGGCCTTGGTCTTGAAGAGCCAATATCCCATGCTCACGCTGATGGTGGTGTACACCGTGATCAGCCTCTGGATTATTGCCCAGCCCATAGTCCAATAAGAAACTGGTCTACTATTGGGGATACGCTCACTAGTCGGCCAGTCCAACAAACATTAATTTCACTTCCGCGTTTCCTATGGCGCAACTTCTGTGGCCTTTGCTGTCCATATCGTCGAGGAGCACCACGTCTCCTGCGGAGAATCGCCTGGCCTCGCCATCGCTCACGGAAGTCTTAAACTCACCGGCTAGCACGGCCACCAGGAATTTCTGCGGTGGCGGGTGAAAATCATCGGTGTAACCGACTCTAATGTCGGCAAAGAACACGGAGGATGCACTGCTCGGCTTGGATAGAGCCATCAAAGCGCTGGGAGCAATTTCCGTTACTTTGGAATCTTCTTCGATTTCCTCATAATGGGTCTCGCGGTCAGCGTCGGGATAAATCCGCGTATATTTCATCGTTGCGGTCTCCTTACCAAGGTTATCTTTATTAAAATGATAATCCCTCAGAGTCGTGAGCGATTATGTCTGGTCATCTAGTTGATCGGTCATCGCTGATCTCCGCCTTGACTCAAGATGCGGCTGTCATTAGAGTTATGCCAGGTTAAGCGGTGAAAACTCGAACATGGCAGGTGCATCATGCGTAGATTCTTGATTCCGATGGTATTCGTGGCCCTATTGGCAATCGCAACAGTTGTACCCGTTGCTGCCAGTTCTCCGGATTCGGCCCCGTCGCACTCAAGCGGAAGTTGTAATAATATCTAACGCCCTCTGATAGGCAGCTTGCAGCAGAATAGGGCAAGCTCAATGACTTTGAATAGACTTGGAAATTTGGCCCCGGTCCACCAGATTGGACCGGGCCTTTTTTTGGCGATAGAAGATTGGAAGAAGAAATAATCAAAATAGTCGCCGTCGTACTCGCGACGGCGGTTGGATTCACCATCGCAGGAGTCGCTGGTTTTGGTGGCGGAGTAGTGGCTCTCCCGGTCTTGGTTTGGGCATTTGGCATACGCGAAGCCATCCCCATCTTGACCATTTCCCAGCTCTTCAGCACCATTTCCAGAGTCTGGCTGCACCGCGAGGGAATTGACTGGCGGGTGACCCGCAATTTTTCAATCGGAGCATTGCCTTTTTCCCTATTGGGTAGCCTTTTCTTCGTCTCGATAGATACCAGTATTCTCGTGCGTATCTTGGGCGTGATGATGCTGTTCTTTGTGATCTACACTCAGATGCCCATCGGTCGAAATTTCAAGATGAAACTGTGGAGCTTCATCCCCCTCGGCTCAGCCACCGGTTTTGGCTCGGCATTCTTGGGAATTCCAGGACCATTTTCGTCCGTGTTCTACCTGGCTTACGGGCTGTCCGCCAGTGCCTATATAGGCACATCTGCTTTGGGCATGGGACTGATTCAAATACCCAAGTTGGTGGTTTTTACGACCAACGACCTGTTTGTGCTCAGGGTAGTCTTGTTGGGAATCGGACTCGGGGCAATCGCCGGGGCTTCAGCCTATCTTGGGAAGATCATTCTGGGGCGGGTGCCGGAACAGGTATTCCCTAAGATAATTACCGGAATGCTCCTAATCTCAGGGGTAATTCTTCTGGTCCGAGGCTAGGCCACCTGAGTCTCCATAATTCGCCGTAACTCGTCCGTAACTTTCCCTTCAGTACCATAGCGTGGACGGATTGGATTCCGAGCCAAACTTGTCGCATACGGTAGAGGGCAGATAGTTTTGACCGTCCAGCGCACAGATGAGAGTCACGGAGCGGTGGCCAGCCCAAAAAATCCGGGAATGGTATCTGAGTCGGCTCCGAAGCGTCGCAGTCGGGATCGGCAGCCGTTTTCACCTGATCCGGTGATGGTGACGGTTTTTTGGTGGCAGACAGAGGACTGTCAGGCAGCCAGCATGGCGAATCAGTTCTCCACCAAGGCCGCATTGGCGCTCCGCTTCCGCTGCCTGGGCACCACAACCACAAAATACCCCAAGCGGTATCGGGTGGACTTGGCTCAAGCCTTGGATCCTATGCCGGAGCTGGAGCGACGGGAGCTGAAGGCACTCGGTGGCGCAATTGCCGAGTCTTTAAGTAAGCAACTGGGAGTGGAAGTCACAGCTTGCTCCCCTGACGTGATCGACACGGTATTGGACAGCGTATAACCGTCCCTTAGATTAGTTCCTTTTGGACAAAAAGACCCCGCCTGTTAGTTCCGGGCGGGGTCTTTTTGTATTTTGCACACCTGATTGGTCTGCCATGAATGTATTTACAATCACTTACCTGCGGCGAGCACCCTACTGAACACCCGCCCCAACATTACCGCTTCCTCTTCAGATACGTGTCCCAAGAAGACATCCCAGGCATCTTTAGAATGATCCGGGCCTATTTTCTCAATGGTGTCCAGGCCAAGTTGGGTAATGACCGCGTAGTAGCCCCGTCGGTCACCCGGACAGGGTTCTCGCACCACCAGGCCCGCTGTGATCATCCGGTCCAGCAGACGAGTGATGCCACTGCGGGTGAGTAGCACTGACTCTGCGAGTTCTCCCATGCGCAGGCGCCCTATTGAACCATCGGCTGAGCCATCAGCAAGCTGCTGAAGCACATCCCACCAAGAAAGGGGCAGCCCATGTTGTTCCTGCATTCGGCGTTCGAGGTATTTCACCACCGTGGAATGAGTCTCCAAGAACGAACGCCACATGGCCAAATGTTCCGAAGAATTACTTCTCATAGTCATGCCCAAATTATAGGAATAACTATTTGGCTTATCAACTATTGACGCTGCAAATTAATTGTCGAGACTGCTTACTCAGGCGTGATAACATGGTTTTAACCCAGGTTTTACCGATTCTATAAGTGACGCATGGAGCAAGAATGGCGGCTTCCGACGAACTTGTTTCTGCCGGACTAGACCAGCAAGACGTCCTGCGAATCTACCGGTACATGCTTTTGGCACGATCCATCTCCGAGAAGAGCTGGCTCCTGACCAGGCAGGGTCGAGTCTTGTTTTCCATGCCCTGCGACGGCCAAGAAGCGGCAGACGTGGCCAGCGCCTACGCTTTGGACGCAGCCAACGATTTCATAGTTCCCTACGCCCGAAGTCTGGGGGCGATGCTGGTCAAAGGCATGACTGCCCACGAGGTCATGCTCAACATGTTTGGCAAGGCGGCGGACCCCAATAGCGGCGGTCGCCAGATGCCCCAACACTGGGGATACCGCAAACTGGGAATCATTTCCATGGGTAGTTCAGTGGGCACAACGGTTCCCAGAGCGTCGGGCGTGGCGTTAGCCTCGAAACTGAAAGGCCAGAATGCGGTGACAATGGTCTATTTCGGCGAGGGTTCTGCCAGCGAGGGCGATTTCCACGAGGGCCTAGGCTTCGCCGGTGTCCATCATCTCCCGGTGGTCTTCTTCTGCAACAACAACGGCTGGGCCACCTCAGTGCCGGTCAACCTCCAGAGCGCTGAACCGCAAATCTCCAAACGGGCCCAGGGCTACGGGTTCCCAGGTGTCACGGTGGATGGTTCCGACCCCTTGGCGGTCTACCAGGCTGTAAATACCGCCATCATTCGGGCACGCTCAGGAGACGGTCCCACTCTGGTTGAAGCCAAAACCGTCCGGATGATGCCCCATTCCAGTTCTGACGACCACCTCCGCTACCGCACCCAAGAGGAACTCGATAACGACCTCAAGCTGGATCCGCTTCCCCTATTTAGAGAGTTTCTGACCACATCCGGTATCTTGGACGAGGCGTCAAATCACGAATTGCAGCATTCCGTGGAACAGGAAGTCGAAAAGGCCATTGACCTAGCAGATGCAGCACCCTCTGCCGACCCTGAGACGGCGTTTAACGGGGTTTACGCCCCTTAGGGCGGTTCCAACATGCCTGAGAAACGCTTTATCGAAGCCATACGGGATGGACTGCGCGAAGAACTGGCGGCAAGCGACGAAGTCTTTCTCATCGGTCAGGATATTGGGATCAACGGCGGTGTCTTTCGGGTGACTGACGGCCTATCTGCTGAATTTGGCCCGGAACGAGTGATCGACTCTCCATTGGCCGAGTCGGGCATCGTCGGCGTGGCGATTGGGGCGGCAATGAACGGCATGCGCCCTATAGTCGAGATTCAGTTCGCCGATTTCATCTTCCCCGCTTTCAACCAGGTGGTGAGCGAGGCGGCCCGCATGTACTACCGCACCAACGGCGACTACACAGTGCCAATGGTCATCCGCGCGCCCTACGGCGGCGGGGTCCGGGGTGGCCTGTACCACTCCCAGAGCGTGGAGGCCTATTTTGCCCACGTTCCCGGCCTGAAAGTAGTTGTGCCGTCCAACCCCCACGACGCCAAAGGGCTCCTAAAGGCGGCAATTCGTGACGATAACCCTGTGCTGTTCTTTGAGCACAAACGCGCCTATAACACGGTTCAGGGCGAGGTCTCCGAAGTTGATTACACCGTGCCCATTGGAGAGGCATCAGTCCCGAGGGAAGGGCAGCAACTTTCTCTGATATCTTACGGGCTGTCGGTGCACCATTGCCTTGAAGCTGCTGAGAAACTTTCTGCCGAGGGGATCAGTTGCGAGGTGGTTGATCTACGCACGGTGAGACCTCTCGATACCAACACAATCCTGAAATCGGTCAAGAAGACTGGTCGTGTTTGCATCGTCCACGAGGATAATCTAACAGGCGGCGTGGGAGCCGAGGTGGCTGCGATAATCGCCAAGGATGCCTTCGAGTTTCTGGACGCCCCAATACAGCGGGTGGCCGCGCCAGACGTGCCGTCATTTCCCTACAACCCAGTGTTGGAAGACGAGCTGTTACCCGGCCCGGCAGACGTTATCCAAGCAGCACGAGATTTGGCCGCCTATTAGCCCCGGGTAGCGAGATGGGATCAACCTGGCAGCGCCACACACGAAAAAGCCCCGGATGCGTGCCTTTAACGATACACATCCGGGGACTGCTTGGTTAGTTATGTAAATTAAGGCCTTGTTCGCTTTTAAGCCCTAGTAATGGATGGCCCTGGGGATGCCTCCGCCGGCGGCGATGGCGTCTCCGTTGATGGAGATTGACCTGGGCGAGGCCAGGAAGGCTATTACGTAGGCCACTTCCGTGGCGTCTACTATGTGGTGGATGGTGTTCCGGTCGGCCATCTGCTTCTCTGCTTCTTCTACCGTGATGCCCTGGGCTTTGGCCTGAGTCTCCAGCAGGTCTGGTATGCGCTCGGTGTAGGTCATTCCCGGATGCACGGTGGTCACGTTGATGCCCTGGGGGCCAAGTTCATCGGCCAGGTTCTTGCTGAGGGCGGACACGGACACATTCCGCATGCTGCCAACGGCGTAACCAGCCTGACGGGCGGCCATGCCGCTCAGGTTGATGATGCGGCCCCAGCCCTGCTCAATCATGTAGGGTGCGACGGCCTGGGCACAGCGCAGATAGCCCATCACCTTCACATTCATGTCGCCCCAGAAATCGTCTTCGGTGATCTCCGCCAGTTTGGGTGTGTAGGCGCCACCGACCCTGGCGGCCGAGTTGACCAGGATGTCTATGCGGCCCAGCTTCTCTGCGGCTTCTTTAACCATGGCTTTGACGGACTCCGGGTCTCCCATGTCTGCAACAATGGTGATGAAATCCCCGCCGGTCTCCTCCGACAACTCCCTAGCAGTCTCTTCAAGGGCCTCTTGGCCTCTGGCTACCAGGGCGACTTTCATTCCTTCCAGCCCAAATTCACGACCAACTGCCTTGCCGATGCCCCGACTACCGCCGGTGACGATTGCTGTTTTACCTTTGAGTTCCAGGTCCATGATGATGCTCCTAGATGCAAATAGCTTTAATTATGTTCCAAATCAGAGTTGGAGTGTAGGTGTGAAACGGGCACTAATCAAGCTCTTGTCTTGCCCGGGCATGGGCCGGCAGGCCATTAGTCTTCAGAAGATCTTACTTGGGTGAAAAAAGGGGCGTCCCGTCTAGCGGGACGCCCCTTTTAGATGCTCAGTTAGCTTTGCGTGCGATCTATTTGGAACCGAACAGGTCGCCTCCGAAGAGGTCGAACACTCCCGATTGAATAGCGGAGTTACCGTCTTGCTCCAAGGCTGACCCGAAATCGACCAGGTTGGCCAATTCGTCGAAAGAGGTGTTGGCACCTGCAATCGCGTTGAAGTCGCCCAGGCCACCAAGCAGGTTGGCGCCGGCAGCTTCAAGGGCCGCTCCCATGGTCTCGTGATCAAATCCGCCGATCTCTTCATGGCCCAGACCAGCAAACATACCACCCACCACTGAGGGATCGAATTCACCGAAGGACTCAGCCTTGATGCTTTCAATCATGGTGTGGAGCTGTCGGCCGTCCAGGCCGACGATTCCGTCACCGCCAGTCGTGTTGGTCAGGTCGACCAATTGCTGTACCCCCAAGCCTCGGAAGTCCTCGGGAGAGAGAACGCCCAGGGTGTCAAAGGAGAAGTCCTTTAGGACATCGCGATTGTTCTGGAAGTCCAGGCCACCCAGGAGATTTCCCAGGTCGTCGCCCAGTTGTTGAATGTGGTCGGCGTCAAAGTTTCCTACGATGCCTTCCAACTGGTCAACATTAAGGGCGTCTTCAAAACTGAAGGTGCGGAAGATGTCAAAGGCGGCGCGGCCGTCCCAAGCTCCCATGGCCTTGTCGTCCAGGTGCTGTAAGGCGCCGGTCAGGCCTTCACTACCCAACTCCGTCAAGTGCTGGAAGTCCATGGCTCCCATCATTCCGGCGATATCGTCCTGATTCATGCCTGAAGTGGTCAGGTCGAAGCCAGGACCGCCGAAGGAGAAGGCGCCAAACATGCCAACCAGTTTGTCGCCACCGATGTTTTGGAACTGGTCCGGACCCATGGCGCCGACCAGACCGCCCATGTGCTTCATGCCCAGGGCTTGGTCGAATTCGATATTCTCGAACACGTTGAACGCCGCGCCCGGATCCCAGGCTTTGAAGTCGGCGACGCCGAGGTCACCAATGGCTCCAAAGATCTGGTCCTTACCCATGTCCCGGAAGGAGTCACGGTCGAGGGATCTGAAGATACCTCCCAGATCCTCGCCGCCCAATACTGTGCGGTCAAAATCCGGGGCCGTGAAATCGATTCTTCCGAACATGTCTACCAGTTGCCGGTCTTCAATCTTGTCGAAGTTTTCCGGGCCCATTGCTCCTAGGAATCCGCCAAGTTGACCTTCAAATTCACCGAGGCGTTGCTCGAAGAATACGGGGTCGAAGAGTGGAGGACCATTGGGAGCTCCGCCAGCCGGGCCTCCAATAAAACTGCCGTCAGGCAGAGGCTCTCCGTCAAACGGTCCACCCAGGGCTGGTCCGTTGAAGAATGTGGCCTCAAACATGGCGAAAGCCTGGTCGTCTGGGATGCCCAGGAAATCCTTTGGCGCAAAGTCAGCGACTGCGCCGGTTATGAAGTCCTGGTCAAAGCCCTTGATGTCGGCAACATCTAGCTGGCTGAATGCGCCAGCCCATTGGTCGCCCCGTAGGTCGAACTGCTGTCCGGCAACACCGTTGTGGAACAGGTCGGCAACGAAGCCCGACTCCATGTTTTGGAAGCCCTGATAGTCGAGGTTATGCAGTTCGCCGACCAGGTCTTCCGGCGGGATAAAGCCAAATTCGCCAGGGGCCAGGCTGTCAAAGAACTGTTCGGCCTGTTCGGCTCCTTCGCCTCTTTCTCCCCAGAATTGGTCAAAGTGACCGCCAAAGTCGACAAACTGGCCACCAACGGCGGCAAATTCACCAAAGTCTCCGGGCTTGAACGTATCAGCTTCGAAGAAACTGCCGAACTCGTCAGGCCTGAACTCGCCAGGATCAAACAGTTCGTCAAATGCTCCGTCCTGGAAGTCCTCACCCAGGAAGAAATCTCCGAAATCGCCTTTGAACTCGTCAGGCCTGAAGGTATCTACAAACAGGTCTGGCGCGAAATCTCCGGGATTGAAGAAATCATGGAACTCCCCATCCGGGAAGAATCCAGGTCCGCCGAATGTCGGTCCGGCAAAGTCGGTGCCAGCAGGGCCATCAAAGCCCGGGCCATGAGCTGGTTCGCCACCGAACGTCTCGAAACCTTCGAAGACAAAGTCTCCACGGGCGTCAAAGGAGAAAGACCCTTCGAAGCCGGGTCCAGGAGGCGCTCCGGCGGGGTTTCCCGCTGGATCGAAGCCACCATCTGGGAAGTCCCCGGGATTAAAGTCACCAGGGTTGAAATCTTCAGGTTTGAAGTCTCCGGGAGGTGGCTCAAAGGCAAACTCTCCGGTGGGCGGCTCGAAGAAGAACTCCCCGGTGGGCGGCTCAAAGAAGAACTCGCCTGATGTGGGTTCAGTACCGTCCGGCGGAGCAAAGAATTCCCCTCCAGCGGTGGGTTCAAAACCTCCGGATGGGAGATCTTTGAAATCTCCATCGGGAGGCGGCGCTCCGCCATCGGGCGGCGGCGCTCCGCCATCGGGCGGCGGCGCTCCGCCATCTGGGGGCGGCGCGTCACAGCAATCACCGGGAGGCGGTCCCTCATCCGGCGGGGGCGCGTCACAGCAATCACCGGGAGGCGGTCCCTCATCCGGCGGCGGCGCGTCACAGCAATCACCGGGAGGCGGTCCTTCATCCGGCGGGGGTGCGTCACAGCAATCACCGGGTGGAGGTCCCTCTTGGGCAAAGGCCAGGTCAACCGTGCTGCCACTGCTAAACAGGGCCACAGCTCCCAGCGCTGCGATCACCACCGCAAACATAGTTAAGGATTGAAGTAATTTGATCATGCTCTCCTTACCTTCTTTGGATTATTCTTGGTCTTTGGGCATGCAAACTTAGGATGATGAGCACGCAAAATTCTCTAGCATCCGGTCAAATCGCAACTGAACCACAGTTGCGTCTGCTCCGGTCAAAGTCATCCTGTAAGCAACGTCATTGGCGCAAGTCCAGGCTCCAATTAGCCCACCGCCGACTGCGTTACCGTTCCCATCTACAGCTTTGAAGCCACCAAATGAGCCAGCCTGACCAGATACGGTGATGTCTCCGTCTGCAATGGACTCAAAGTTGACACCAGGTTGGGCCGCTTTAATATCGTTGTAACTTGATGCCACAAACTCCAACGGTGTCTTGGAATTTGAAGGACTCCAGACGAGGCCGACCGTGACACCGCTGTAACCAAAGCTCGCCAAGCCCTGGGATTCGCTGGGCGTCGCTTCAGAGTATCCGGCAGTTTGCACGTCGGCTCCCAAGTCTAGATTCAGAGTGAATCCGTACTCAGAGTAGACAGTGTCCAGTACTGGAGTCGCGGTGGGTTCTACGGTGGGTTCTACGGTGGGCTCTACGGTGGGCTCTACGATGGGTACCGCTGTCGGCGCGGGAGGAACTGCTGTGGCAATTTCAGCCTTGGGAGCGATCGTTGCTACGGGAGGTGCGGTTGTCGTCACCCCAGGCACACTGGTAGCCGCCGGCACGACTGTTGAAGGTTCACCCGAGTCTGAGCCACAGGCGACCAGTACCAACGCCCCGATGGCCACTACAAGACTGATGACAGCTGGCTTGAATCTATTAACAATCAAACCTAATGGCCTCCCATGGAAGTTAAGGGAAGTTAAGTTTTCGTTTATTTCAGGCTAGTAAGTCTAATTTCTATTTTAATTCCAACATAGGCCGCAGTCAAGATTGCTACTAGTAGCAATCAAAGGCGATTATTACGATATTCGAAATGCACCGGATTTCGAGCCGTTTCCTTGAATCGACGAATCGACCCTTAGCTCCTGTCCCTGTGGTAGTATTTGGCCTGCGGCGGGACGCCTTTTATCGACCGTCCCAGCCTCCAAACCACCGGCCCCCAAACCAAAGGAGACCAAAAGGCATGAAAGCACTTGAAGGGATCAGAGTTTTAGACCTGACCCGGGCCCTGGCCGGCCCGTTCTGTACGCTTATGTTGGGAGACTACGGCGCGGATGTCATCAAGATAGAGATTCCCGGAGCCGGAGACGACACCCGCAAGTGGGGGCCTCCTTTCGTCGGCGAAGAAAGCGCCTATTTCCTTTCGATCAACCGCAACAAGCGCAGCCTGACCCTCAATTTCAAAGAGGAAAAGGCCAAAGAGATATTCCTGAAGCTGGTCGAGGACGCAGATGTGGTGGTGGAGAATTTCACCCCAGGCGTAATGGACCGGTTTGGCCTGGGTTACGAAGCACTGAAAGCAGTTAACCCCGGCATCGTAGTCTGTTCCATCTCCGGGTTTGGACAAACGGGGCCTTACCGCACTCGCCCCGCCTACGACCAGATTATGCAGGGCATCAGCGGTCTGATGAGTATCACCGGCGAGCCTGACGGAGACCCGCAAAAGGTGGGCATAGCCGTGGCTGACATTGGAGCTGGCATGTGGGCGGCCTTCGCCTGTATGGCCGCCATCCACGAACGCAACAGCAAGGGCGAAGGGCAAGGGCAGTACATCGACGTTTCCATGATGGACGCCCAGGTAGCCTGGCTAACCTATCAGGCAGCCAACTTCTTCGCCAGCGGCGAGGCTCCCAAGCGACTGGGCGCCGCCCATCCCAACTTGGTGCCCTACCAAGCGTTCATGTGCAAAGACAACAAGTACCTCAACCTGGCTGTAGGCTCGGAACGTATCTGGGATAGGTTCTGCGAGGGCATGGAAATGCCCGAGCTTAAAGAGAACCCGGATTACACTACCAACGTGGAGCGAGCACAAAACCGGTCCAAGATCGTGCCCCAACTGCAAGAGATATTCATCAAGCAGCCGGTGGCCTACTGGGTGGAGAAGCTGCAAGCGGTGAGCGTGCCCTGCGGTCCCATAAACGACCTAGCCGATGTGTTTTCAGACCCGCAACTGCTGGCCAGAGACATGTTCCAGGAGATTCCCCACCCAACTCTGGGTACGGTCAAACAGCTTGGCCTTCCGATTAAATTCTCGCGCACACCGGGCGGGTTGGACCGGCCACCGCCACTCCTGGGGGAGCACAACAACGAGATTCTGGAGAGCATCGGTTTCTCCGCCGCGGACATTGAAGAGCTCAAGACTTCAGACATTATCTGATCCGAGCTAACCTGCAGAACCGTATCAAGATTGAATCGCCTGGCCAAACGAGCCTGTTTTAGAAAACTTGAAATAGGCTCATTTGGGGAATTGTGCCGGAGAAAACCACGTGGTAGTCTGGCCGATATTCCAGGGTCTTGAAATAGAGCATCCCGGAAATATCAGCAAGAAAGATTAGCAATCCGGGGAACTTCAAGAAGCAGACCCGGGAGGTTGTCAGTCGTGGATCTAGGACTTAAAGACCGGGTTGCCATCGTTGGAGGCTCCAGCAGGGGCATGGGCCGCGCCATCGCATTGGCATTCGCCCAGGAAGGCGCCAACGTGGCCATCAGCGCCCGCACGGAAGCAGATCTCCGCCGCACGGAGATTGAGTTGGCCCGCCTGGGCTCCCAGCAACCCGTATTGGCCATTCCGGCTGACCTTTCCGTTGCCCGGGACATCCGGCGGGTCGTCCGAGACACCTTCAACCGGTTCGGCCAGATCGGAATCCTAGTCACCCACATGGGTTTTGGCCCTCCCGGTCGCCCGTCCGAGTTCACCGACGAGACAATCATGACCGCCCTGGAGGAGAACTTCCTCAGTTCCATTCGGTTCGCCAGGGAAGTCATCCCCTACATGAAACAACAACGCTGGGGGCGAATTGTCCACTTGTTACCCGACATCAGCCGAGCAGCCGGTAGAGGGAGAGCCCTTTCCACCACTTCGCAACTGGCCTTGATGGGTTATTCCAAGAGCTTGGCTAATGAGTTGGCCCCGTTCAATATCACGGTCAACAATCTCATATCAGGACCCGTCGAGACTGATTTCCTGACCTCGTCTGTAGAGAATGAAGCTCAGGAGTCCGGCAAGGATTTCGACACTCTAATGAGAGACACCGTCACCTCAGTGCCCATGGGCCGACTGGGCAAACCAGGAGAGGTGGGCGATCTCGTGTCCTTCATAGCCTCGGATCGGGCCTCGTTCTTGACCGGCACCAGCATTGTGCTGGATGGCGGTATGCGGCAGACGATCAACTGATCCCAGACGACAAGACTGCAACACTGATGGAACAACAAGAAATCTACCGTACAGCCCAGGAATACCTCTCTCAGGAAGGTATCCCAGGCTGGCTGGTCTACGATTACCGCCATGCCAATCCGGTGTTTTGGCTGGTTATTTCCGCCTCCGGGCACGTCACCCGCCCCTGTTACTTCTACCTTCCTGCCCATGGTGAACCAAGCCTGCTAGTGCACCATGTGGACGCCGGCAAGTTCGCCGACTCCGGAGTGCGGGTTACGGTCTACAGCAGCCGAGACTCCATGCTGGCCGCGCTGGGAAACCTGTTGTCAGGCGTGAGCCACGTTGCCATGGAGTATTCTCCCGAAAATACCCTTCCCCGCGTGTCCAGAGTGGACGCCGGAACGGTGGAGCTTGTGCGTAGTCTCGGTCCAAAGGTGGTGTCCTCAGCCGACCTGATGCAATACGCCACGCACCAGTGGACTCCTGAACAGTTGGCTGACCATCGCGCGACCGCTGACAAGCTGGGCCAGATCGTGAACCAGGCATTTGCCTATGCGGGAGAGCGCCTGTCAGGCGGCATAAACGAATTTGAAGTGGCTGAGTTCATCAGGAGAAGATTCACCGAAGAGGGAATCGAGTCTCCGGACGGCCCAATCGTAGCTGTGAACTCCAACGCCTCAGACCCGCACTACGAACCCTCTGCCACGCAGCACACTCCCATCAGGCAGGGAGACTGGCTGTTGATCGACCTCTGGGCCAAGGCGGTGGCCGATGGCGGCGTTTACGCTGACATCACCTGGGTGGCCTATGTTGGCGAAACAGTGCTACAACGGCATCAAGAGATCTTTGACATTGTTATTGGGGCTCGTGACGCCGCTCTGAGCTATCTGCAGGACGCCCACAGCCAGGGAACTGCGGTTTTGGGCTGGCAGGCAGACCAAGTAGCCCGGGAGTTCATAGCCAGCCGTGGCTACGGTGAATTCTTCACCCACCGACTGGGCCACAGCATCGGGTTCGAGGTGCACAGCGAGGCCGTCAATCTGGACGGCTTCGAGACCCACGACACCCGCCGCATCATCCCTGGCATCTGCTTCTCCATTGAGCCTGGAATCTACCTGCCCGAGTTTGGCATGCGGTCTGAGATTGACGTTTTCATGTCTGCAGACGGCCCCTATGCCAGCTCCCCGGTCCAGCACGAAGTGGTCTTAATCAAAGGCTAGCCGGCCTCGTTTCAGCTTCTGTCACCCCCTAGCATCACCATTTTCTCGATTTGTGTTGCCCTCGCCTGCCGTTGCCATTAGAATTGGCGCCACTCCGGTTCTCGTCATATTCTTCCGGTATTCCCGAAATCTCTAACGAGGGCACAGCTATGAAATTCTCCCTGGCCTATGAAATGCAACGGCCAATGCTAGACGACCACGCAGTAATCGAAGAAACCATTGAACAATGCATACTGGCCGATGAGATGGGGTTCGATGCCGTCTGGTTCGTGGAACACCATTTCCTGACCACATTCTCCGGATCGCCGTGCC
>JACKQG010004134.1_pt1 | contig 17047 bp, 18 predicted proteins | sample 8237621 | NCBI WGS metagenome assembly JACKQG01 (sample SAMN15677084, study PRJNA649215) | marine metagenome | biome: marine; feature: Black Sea; material: saline water; isolation source: suspended particulate matter (SPM) from the Black Sea western gyre | collected 2013-06-09/2013-06-10 | depth...
CTTTTTTTGAAAACAATTCAAATTTCCCTTTATTACATAACAATTCTACTATTATCCGGAATTTACGCCGGGCTGCAATATTAATTATTCAATAATCGTAGGGTTTTTTGTTTTGTTTTAGGCGGGATTGGGTTTGCATTTTACGGAGTGTGTCGGTTAGGAGTTCGGCGAGTTTCTTATCGCCCATATCCTTTACCTGCTGAACGGTTATCGCTTTGCCGTAGGTGATGTGAATTTGGCCGGGAGTAAAGAGCTTTTTGTGCCTTGACCAGCATTCGAAGGCGCCATCTATAACGACCGGGACAATCGGCGCCTTGCCTCGTCTGGACAAAAGGCCGAGGCCCGGTTTAAATGGAGTGATTTTGCCATCGAACGTTCGGGTGCCTTCGGGAAAGAGAGTAACGCCGCCGCCTTTTTTGAGTTTTTCGAGGACCTTCCTCATTGCGGATATGTCCGGCTCGCCAAGTTTTACAGGTATGGCATTTACCGAGGAAATGAGCGGGCCGAAGAACCAATTGGTAAAAAGCGAGTCACGGGCGATAAAGCTGGAATGTCTCTTTATAAGACCTCCGCAAAATATCGGGTCGAGATAACTCTGGTGGTTACTGATAATTATAAATGCGCCCTTTCGGGGGATATTTTCCTGGCCGTAAGTACGCACTCGAAAAAACAAAATGCAAAATACTCTGCAAATCCAGCGTGCAAGCCAGAACCATCTTGCTCTTAGTTTTTCTTCAAGCATTTTTCCTTCACACAGCTTAAAAGCTTTTCAACTACGCCATCTATGCTCAAATCGGTCGTATCAATAATAACGGCATCATCAGCCGGCTTTAACGGCCCGACTGCTCTATTTTTATCGCTCTTGTCTCTTTCTTCGATAGCCATTTGTATTTGTTCAAGGGTTTGGTCGTCGCCTCCGGCCCGCAAGTCAGCCTGTCTTCTCTTTGCCCTGGCGGCAGAATCGGCCACCAAATAAAATTTTATATCGGCATCGGGAAAGGCCACCGTGCCCTGGTCTCTTCCTTCTGTAACTATTTTTTGCCGGGATGCCGCGAATTGTCTTTGCATTTCGACCAGCTTTTCACGCACATTAGGACAAGAGGCGATATATCGGGCATTAGCGGTTACCTGCGGGGTGCGTATCTGTTCGGTAAAATCAATGCCGTTGATACGCACCGACATTTCGTCATCGGTGACGGAGAATTCAAATTTGTTCGTTCGAATAACACTAAGTAGCTCGTCTTCATCGCTCATATTAACAGAGGCCTGCATGGCCGCCAACGTTACGGCGCGATACATCGCACCGGTATCGAGAAAGCTCGCACTTAGCTTTTGGGCGAGCAGCCGGGCGGCAGTGCTCTTGCCGGAAGCCGCGGGGCCGTCAATCGTAATAATCATCAGCCACCTACCTTGATTACGATAATGCTCGTGTCATCAATCTGCCTGGCAAGGCCTACAAAACGCCTTCTGTATCTGAGTATGTTTTTTATCATCTGTTCCGCCGGTTCGGAAGAAAATTTCTTTGCGGCCCGAAGCATAGCTTCCCTGCCCCATAATTCGTTATCGAAGTTGAACGCATCAATCAGGCCATCGGTATAAAAGAGCAAACAATCACCATCCTTTAATCCGACGGTTTCAATCTCATATTCCGCCTGCGGATCGACACCGAGTACGAGGCCGCCTTTATCCAGCTCAATGATTTTTCCATCTCTTATCAATATGGTCGGCTCATGCCCGCAATTGCAATAGGTTATAGTCATATCTCGGGCGTTAATACCGGCATGAAACAATGTTATAAACTCACCGTCCCTGCACTCATCGCACGCCATTTTATTGATCCTTTTAACAATGGCCCTATTGCATTGTTCTGAATTTTTGCCGGCGCAGTAAGCGGGAATATCTTTAACGGTATCGATGTATGCCTTCATAGCACCGCGGAAAGAACTCATCATAATTGCAGCCGGGATTCCCTTGCCCATGACGTCGGCAATCACGACTGCTACCGAGTCATTTTGTAAATGAAGAAAATCATAAAGGTCGCCCCCAACATCAAAACAGGGAATATAAGCAGCCGCTATATCCAGACCCGGTACCTGCGGAGCTTTTTCCGGAATCATCCTTCGCTGAACAACACCTGCCAGCCGCATCTGCTCGGCCATACGTGCGCCCTCAATTGCCTTGGTGTAGAGCCTGGCGTTGGTTATTGCTATGGCACACTGAGAAGCAACCGCCCGGGCAAGATGAATATCTTCTTCCCAGAATCGTTTCGGCTTCGGACTGTATAGCCGAAGCACTCCAATATCCTGGCCCTTGAACTGCATCGCAACGGTAAGCTGGCTGACAAGGCCCTCTTTGATTGTCGCCTCTTTATATTCGACTCTGCCGTCAACCCGCATATCGTCGAGCACCACAGCCTCGCCTGCGAAAGCGGCCTTGACCACGGGGTCATTTTTTGAGACCACTCCTTTATTGCGGTATTCTTCACTTAGGCCGTAGGTGCTTCGCATCTTAAGGTCGCCCGCATCTTCATCCAGCAGCCGAATCGAGCAGGCTTTTGCGCCCACAATCTTCACGGCCGCCTCAGCCAGCCTGTCGAGCACCTCCTGAAGCGAAAACTCGCCGGCCACAAGCGTGGAAAGCTGATAAATCTGCTCGTCTCTTTCAATTTGTTTATTTGTCTTTTTAGCCATAATCAATCACTGATATTTCAATTCAACCTGATTATACTCAACTTAGAGCCCCCGGTGAACCTTAATTTATTCTCCCGCTGCCACTTGCATAAAAAACTGAGTGGAATTACTATACTTGCTTTATTGTGAATTTGTTCGAGTATGCAAAATATAAATGATTGCACGACACATTACATTTTCCGGCCGAGTCCAGGGCGTCGGCTTTCGGTTCACCGCCCGCAGAGCGGCAAACCGCCGTCAGTTGACAGGCTATGTGCGTAATATGTCGAACGGCTCGGTTGAAATGCTCGCCCAGGGACAGCCTGAGGAAGTAGATGACTGCATACAGGATATAAAAGAATACTTCTACGGTTCTATAAGAGCAACGAGCATCCGGGAAATTCCCCTCGATCCAAAATACTCAGACTTTCAAATCACCTTTTAAACAATACATAGAATACGAAATTATTCTCCGAGATGGCGGACGAGGCCAAGTTTGCGAGGCACTACAAGGTCGGCCGTTCTTGCCGGCTGATCTTCGGTTGTTTTGTAATTGACGTTCATTATCTCGATAAATTCGGCCGTGTACTCCTTCAGCACACCGCAGTATTCGAATATCTTATCACCCTTAATCATCTCCAGGACAACCTTGTGGCCGATATATTGTTCCAATAACGGCTCAAAAGATGTGCCCACTGAGCCCATCAGCTCCTGTTTCATCTGGGAGACATACTTATCCTGAGAAGCCAGCACATTGCCCGCAGGCGTGGCCTTTTTAGCCTGGCTGATTACGAGGTTTACAATCTCCACCACCGAGTCCCTGACCGTTCGCAAAACGTTCAGCGTTTTTCTTTTGAGCCTGCGGTCCCAGTCGGGATGATACGTTTTTTCCAGCTCCTTCTCTCTGGCCTTCTTATTTTCATCGCTGAGCTTATCATGGAACCTGATCACAAGCCCAATTTTGGGATACTCATATTTATACAGGATATAGCTGGCCTCATCGTGCCCGTCCTCGTCTTTCTGTTTTTGAGGATACACAAACTCCAGACCCGTATTTTCCACCCTCAATTTACCCCATATTGTTTTTCCGGCGGTATCCTCTAAGGTCACCATATTCTGCTCGAAATCTCTGAGGCACTTATCTCTGCTTCTTTTCCTTATAAAAGCTCCGAGGCCCGCGGCAAAGATAATAAAAAGTATGGTTATAGCTGTTGCACTGTCACCAAACATAATATTCAGCCCCTCAATTTATTTCGGGATTCGCTGCTTTCGAATTTATTGCAGGCGTATCGTAACTCAAATCTGCGCCAGGATAACGGTGTAATTCTTGCCATAGAACTTGGCACAATTCGGGCAGGTGGTATAGAAAAAGTACATTTTCTTAAGCTCTTTGGCCTTTGATTTAACGTAGTTGTTCATTTCCTTGGCCCACTGCCCGGCGTTCTTGTAATGCCCTTCAAAAACCTTCGTCAGAAAAGTCCCAGATATCCTTGCCGTCTCGGCCCCCGGCACCTCTTTAGTGACCGCGATGTATATATCAGAACCCCAAAGAGATTTCTCATCCGACAGCATAAGAGGCTCATGCACAAGAGCATCGGCCCTTTTAATAATCTCCATATTCTTGACCATCACTTTGGCAAAGTTAAGCGGGATGTGCAAAAAACTTTTCACGTGGTCCTTAATAAATAACTTATTGTCAAAAGTTACTTCTTTCTCATCCCACGTTTCGGGATGAAATCGCGGACAGCAGCCCGTTTCCGATTGCTCATAAAGTTTTTCCATAACTGTCATCTCTCTTTCTTTAATAATTTATATCCAACCGTCAAATTTCCGCTTTCCTTAAGTAAGTTCGCAAATTCATATAAGCCGAATTGTTTTAGTCATAATCCTTTCATTAAATTTCTCTTGTGAAACCAATTTGATAAAAATATGAATATTACGCTAAACATAAATAACGCTATAAAATCGACAATCAAGGATATATCGGATTCACCTTTAAAGCCAAAATTAAATATATCTACCAAATAAGTAATAGGGGACAAGTAAGACAATCCTCTCGCAATTCCTTGCAGATTCCCCAAGGGTATAAAAATGCCGCTTATAAAAATCAGCGGGAAGCGAATAAGACTGGAAAACATCATAATATGGGATGGGGAACTCGCTGATGGAGATGCCAATAAAACACCTAAAGAAGAAAAACAGAAAGAAGCCAATAATATACCGAAAAACAAAAACAAAATGTTGATACTGTAATTAAAAAATAACAATCCAATTACTAATACAATAATATTTACAATAATGCCAAAGATCATTCCTGCTAAAATATCTCCCAAAATGATTGTATTGATGCTAACCGGAAAAGACAGTAATCTCTCATAAGTTCCTGCTTGTTTTTCCCAGGGAGTAATCAGGGGGCCAACTGATGAGGCTGTAAAGAACAGGGACATTGCTAAAAGCCCGGGAAAGAAAAAATATAAATCAACCTTTCTTCCCAGATAAAAAGAAAGGAACATAAATAGAGGAAACAATAGCCCAAATATCATAACTGGAGCCTTTGTGTAATAAATTCTGATATTCTTTTCAGTCGTAACAACTACTCCACGGAAAAATTGTATATTTATATCTCTAATTCCCACAACTTTTACTCTCCGTAAACTTTACAAATGCATCTTCCAGACTTGCTCTACATATCTCTATAGAAACAATTGTTAAATCCTGATCCTGAGCAAACTTGGCTAAATATTTCACAAGTTTGTCAGGATTATTTGTGTATAACTTGCATTTATCTCCCAGTCTTTCGGACCTATTTACCAGATCGCTTTTTCCAATCAAACTATCATCAATAGATTTATCAAAAGAAATCTCAACTGATTGAGTTGTCTCGAATGTCCTTCTCAATCTTTCAGGTCTGTCAATAACAACTATCTCACCTTTGTTAATAATTGCCACTCTTCCACATAACTGATTTGCCTCTTCAATATTATGAGTGGTTAAAAAGATAGTGGTTCCCTTCTGATTCATCTGATTGATGATGTCTCTAATCAATCGCTGACTCTTGACATCTAATCCTGGTGTCGGTTCGTCCAGAAACAGGATCTCTGGATTATGGACAATAGCGCTCGCAATATTAACCCGCTGTTTCATACCTTTTGAAAAGGTTCTGACAAGATAATCTTTTCTATCATAGAGTCCAAATTGCTCTAAAAGACTGTTTGCTCTTTTCTCAAGTTCCCTCCTGGGTATTCCGTAGAATTTGCCTGCCAGGATAACGTTCTGTTTTGCGGTTAAGTCTGAGTAAATATTTCCCATTTCAGGGATAATTCCCATTTTCATTTTCGCTTTGATTGGATTTTCCTGTATATTAATTCCATCAATGAAAGCCTCCCCCGAATCCGGGGCAAGCAGACCTGTCAGCATTCTGATTGTAGTTGTCTTTCCAGCACCATTTGGACCAAGAAAGCCAAATATTTCTCCGTCATCAACACTAAAAGTGACCTGATTGACAGCAGTAACATTACCGAACTTCTTCGTTAAAACATTCGCTTCAATGACGTTATTGTTTTCTTTCTTCATCCAATACGACTCCATCAATTCGATTTCGCCCATTGCTTCACTCCCGCTCTTAGGCAAACTATCGTATATCCGGATTCTATATTCTTATTTTGTCTGAACGTCAAACTTAATCCGTAAAAAAATCTATCGCAAAAATATGCAGTTTTATAGTGCCACTTTTTACTCTATCACAACCGCCGTGCCTTTGGCCGAAGCCATCAGAAGCGATTTGTTCTTAGAGCCGATGTTATCATAATCCAGAGAAAAACCTATAATTGCATTGGCGCCCAATCTGCTGGCTTCTTCTTTGACCTCAGCCATAACATCATCCTGCATTGCTTTCATAACATCCTGATATGATTCCGAGCGTCCGCCAAAGATATCGCGAAAATGTGTGAAGAAGTCACGGACAATATTGACCGCCCGAACGTTTCGCGAAATCACGATACCTTTATATTCGGCAATTTTAATCCCGTCTAAAATCGGCGTCGTAAAAATTCTAACATCGTTCATTGGATTGGCTTCTCCCTTCATTTTTCATTATTTTATCTTACAATTCGCCTGATATATAGTACTAATTGTCTGCCGGTTCTGTCACTGAATCTTTTAGCAGCTTTAGGATATGATTTTCCATCTCGCCGCCCCGGATTTTTGTGTCGTTCCAGCTAATAATCATATCCAGAGACGGCATCACAACCATAGCACGCAATCCACCATGTCCGAAACAGCCGTACGTATCTTCCGGTACATCAGGCCAATGCAGCTCGTCTTGACGGCCACGACCATTAGTCCACCACAGCCAGCTATAACTGCCCACATGGTCGCACTGATTATCGGGTATGTTCTTCGAGCCTATCGAACGCTGGCCCGGTATCATCTCGGCCTCATTACCGACAGCTCGTGGAATCGAATTCGACAGAGGACTCGTTACCGCCATTATCGCATATTCACGACTGATTAGCTGCTTGTCTTTCCACCTGCCTTTACGCAAATACAATAATCCGAAACGCGCAAAATCACGCGGCGAAATCGCCAGCCGGCCGGGCCTGTCCTTAATACCAAAGGCCATAAATGTCGGATTGTCCTGACATTGAATAAGATCTGTAAGCCCAGGATGAAAAACATCAGCGTCCACCGTCTCAAAGCCGGCGCCATAGACCTTCTGAAACAACGTGTCCCAGAACAGGGCCATCTGCCAGTCGTTATAAGCATAAGCTGTTCCGGGCTTTTCGGTAAGACCATAGCATGATGTCTGGTTCGCACAGTCTCGCCATCTGATACCCCGGTCTTTATAACCAAGTGCCTTGTTAATATGGTTCAACTTTGGCTGCCACTTGTAAACAGGCTCATCAAGGCTGAAAATCCTGCCGTCCTCGACGGCCTTAAACAGAAAGTGCGCATACAAAGGCTTAGCCGCCGATGCAACATCTTTTCGTCGGCTCGCATCGCCCCACGAATAAATCAAATACCCACCCCGCACCACACAGCCGAAACCTCCGGCATAATCACTCAATTCCTTAAGCTTGTCTGCATTCAGGCCAACCTGCTCAGGCCTTTTAGTCGCCCATTCGGTCCCCGGATATACAGGCCCTGTTTCAACCGCTCGTATCCGGGCAATACCCAGAGGCATACTTATCAACAACCACATTAATAGTATCTTTGTCAGCTTCATTTTACCTTTTTCTCCTCGCTCTTAACGCGCCACTTCAAGATTATCTTCGACCAGAGATGCGTCTAATTTCTTATGGTCGCTGGAAACATCAACCAGAACATTATCACCGAACAGTACACCCTTGCTCGGCCGGCCTTTGATGGCTAGCGCTTTTGGCCGGACGCTTGAAAAAAGATTGCCGACTACGGTGACATCGGACGTACCCTCAAGGACCATTCCGGCCGCCGTCAGGTCATTGGCCGCACGTTTTACCTTGCCGTCGCCAAGATAGCTGTTGGAGAAGTTATTTCCCGTAACCGTAATGCGTCCGCTGTTCGGACCGATAGTCAGGGCGTCCGGGCCTGAAATGGTAAATGTGTTGGCGCTGACGGCGCAGCCGTGGGCGTCACGCAGGTCTATCCCGCCGGAGCTGTTGTGCGCTATCACATTGGCACTAAGCGCAATACCGTAACAGTCCCTGTCGAGAACTATAGCTGTCCCAGCGCATTCTTCTATCATATTGCCGGAGACAACCGAACCGTAGGTATTCTCAATCACAACACCGCAGCCCAAATGGTCGTCGAGATTGTTGCCCGTCATACAGAGGTTGAAGCCGTCGATAAACCTGAGGGCATCGTGGTTTTCTTCAAACTGGTTCGCCGAGACAACAACATCGTGACAGCCAATGACGTTAAGCCCCGTCTTTTTATTATAAGTCATCAGCGAATCGCATATACGCGGGTCCTCATAACAGAAGTACAGCCGAATACCGTCACCGCCGTGATAGCTTACGGTAACGCCGTCGATAAAGATTTCGTTTATCCGATTTGCCTCGATACCATGGCCGCTCTTTTCATTGCCCGTAATACGAAAGTTAGAAAGTTGAATCCGCCATAACTCCGCCTGTCTATTGTCACCTCCACCCGGGTGCTGAAGTATCAGAGCACTCTTGCCTTCGGTATTGACGTTCTTGATATGCGTGGCCGTGCCGGCGCCTTGGATGAGCACGTCGGACTTTGTCACCTTCAACGGCTCACTTATCTCAAACGTACCTGGCGGCAGATGCACAACCCCGCCCTCATCAGGCAGCGCATCTATCGCCGCCTGGATAGTAACATAACGGCCGGCATCGATAACGGGCCGCGCGCCGGCTAATCGCTGACTCGCCCCACCCTGACCTGCTGCGATGCCGAAAATGCTCATGATCACCACGGCTGCAAGTAGTATAACTATTGCTCTGTATGTCTGTTTCATTTTATCTCTCCTTCAATAAGACTTACACTTTCTTCTACCAGCTACATACTGCTCTGGAACTCCCCCCCGAATAGCTTCCAATTGTAAATCACAATCCTAAAAATTGGAAATTATAAAAACCATTCAGCCCTTTGCTTTTCATTGCTCATCATTGCCTCCTACTCTCTTTCTCATTTTTGAGAAATTATACGGCCACATCTACGACTTGGAACACCCACTGTAAATACTCAATTATTATCAATAATAAAAAATGCTTATATACCATCGATACTTTAATCCTGAAAAAATGCAAATATTGGATAATATTTTTAAAAAGTCCCTTGAAATTTATCCCACATTATAGTAAAATAAAATGTTAAGGAGTTTTTGTTGCTGCATCTTTGCTGCATCTTTGCTGAATGGTTGTTTGTAGAAGCACTATATTACAAAAACTATTGTTTTGCTTTACACAAATTTGAAGGAGACAGATCGATGAATGATTACAAAAAAAGTTCCGCTCAGTACAGCAAAAGAGGATTCACCTTAATAGAGCTGTTGGTGGTTATTGCTATCATTGCCGTACTGCTGGCAATTTTGATGCCGGCAATGCGTAAGATCAAGGAGATAGCAAGGGAAACCGCCTGCAAGTCGAATTTGAAGAACATCGGACTGGCCTTGCAAATGTACCTCGACGACTACGAACGTAAAATACCCGATACCCAGAGTGCCAACCAGTTTCTGTGGTACCAGTCAGACGGCAAGACTCCGCGAAAAGCCGGTTCCAGCGGTACTTATTGGGGCGTTTATTATTATGACTACCTCAAAAATACGAAAATATTCGGCTGTCCGAGTTTACAACGTGTTCCCGAAGGATTAATATACGATGCCGGTGCCAATAATGCCGATGTAATTCAGCACGCAGCGTTTGGTTTAAATCATCATGAGAGAGCCAGGGGCCGCAATACAAATACTATATACCGTACTTCAGAATTCATCTATTGCAGCGACCACGCTGAACCAAGACCTGATGGCGGCACCAGCGATTGCTTTCATAATAATAACGGGATCGGCTCTATGAACCTGACCAGCTATCGAAAAGGGGGCAGTCGTCACTTCACCTATCGGCAAATTTTCAGACACAATATGAGATACGCCGACCCCGACAGGACCGGTGGACGAGCTAATATCCTGTGGCTTGACGGACACGTTACCGCCCTGGAAGAAACTACAGGAGATGATGTGTCGTTACATTGGTACACAGGCGATAAGGAGGATAGGCGCGGTTATTAACTTAAATATTCAGCCCCGCAATAAAATTGCGGGGCTTTTTTTATGCCAAGTGCGCACAAGCCGCCGGTAACGAATTTTTCTGCCCGCCCCGCCGGAGAAAGTTTTGCACGTTCTCGTAAAAAAGGCATTTTTTTCGAGTCTCCTCTTATTTTTATGGACAACTCTGACATTATGAATTAAGCTGATATTCACAGCAGCTTCGCTAAATCATCGTCGTTCGTAAAACATTTGTCCCAAAAACTGTTTATATAGCTTTAGGAGACAAGCCGATGAACAATCACACAGAAAAAACCAATAATAAGTACTCGACACGAGGCTTCACTCTCATAGAGCTATTGGTGGTGATTGCTATTATCGCTCTTCTGCTGGCAATTCTAATGCCGGCCATGCGGAAAGCAAAGGAATTTGCAAAAGAGACATCGTGCAAATCCAACCAAAGGTCTATAGGATTAGCAATAATAATGTACCTGGGCGACAATGATATGAAACTGGCCGACCCGAAGAACGCCAACCGGTTCCTGTGGTACGATGCAAGAGGTCATCTTAGAAAAACCGATGATAACGACGCCTATTGGGGTATTGTCTATATCGATTATCTTAAGGACAGAAAGATTTTTGGCTGTCCGAGTTTAACACGTGTACCGGATTTAATATACGATGTTGATCCCGAGGCTATTCGGACAGCGGCCCAGGGCCTTAGCGGCTATGCCCGGGGCAGAATAACAACTGAGATATGGCCGCATTCGGAATTTATCATCTGCCAGGACCACGCCGAGCCAAGATTTGAACAGGACACACGGGACATGCTTTTCAATAGCGGGCCCGGCACCCTCAATATAACCGACTATCGCAAGGGCGGCCGACGTCAGGATTTTTACCGCGACATCTTCAGGCACAATATAAGGATACAAGAAGACTTCCGCACCGGCGGACGCCTTAACGTCCTCTGGCTTGATGGCCACGTCTCATCCATCGAAGAAACCACAGGCGACAACATCCCTAAAAGGTGGTACACCGGCGAAAGATAATTCTCAGCTTAAACGCAATACATCCCCTGCTCGTCTTAGCCTTCGCTTACCAGAGACCCTGGGCACGATTGGATTCCACGGTATGCTGCACAGCCGCCGGCAGCGCAGAAAGAAAATCAATACCTGCGGCGGTCTCTATCGCGTCTATCGTCGTAAGGTAATCGGCGTAATTTTCTCCCGACAGGGCCCGATTCGGCATCATAAACGCCAAAGCCTGCACGTTATCCGGGTCATTGTTGTCCACTACTATCTTGTAGAAGTGGGTAGGCACCGCCACATTATTCCGGCCAATGACGCCGTAGGAAACTCGGCTGTTTTCTACGGCAAAAATCGGCCCGGTAATGATGGTAAGCCGGCCACGTTCCTGTACCCATCCGCGAACCGCAGTCTCCAAATCCCTCCATATATTCTGATTAAAACCTTCGCCAACCTGCGGAGCCATATTGGACAGCAAAAAGCTTTCCGACATAACCTTTTCGCTCCTGTTCATATCGCCCGCAGGCGCCATGTGTCCCCGGTCAAAGCCGCTGTCTTCATAATCATCAAGCTCGGCCCGATATCTAAATGGAATTGAAGCATCAGCCCTGAAGTCGTCTTTCCGTGCCGCCGTTCCGGTCAGGTCGCCCCGGCCAAGCTCGTACTGTACCCACACCGGAATCTTGAGCCTGCCGTCATGACCTAACACATAGCCTTCCAGTACCCGCTCATGAACCGCCTGCGGCTTGCCTATACTAAGATGACGGATCGCATGCCTGCGTAATTCTTCCGTAAACCTCAGCCTCGGGTCGGCCAGAGACCTGATTATACTTTCTTCCGTTTCCGGTACAGGCATATCACCGTAATAGCGGCGAACAAATGTACGGTATATATAACCGGATTCCTGTGTTCCGGGCGCACGCACCTGATAGTAACCGTTTTCCTGCCTGCCTTCGTTTAATAACTCGACGCAGGTTTGCGGCTCAACCCTTTCGATAATTTCCGCACCGCTTCCGGCTTCTGTTTTAATGGCCGCCCTGCGGTGCACCTCAAGATAATCGCCGTAATTGACATCAGCCCAGAGAATCGCAATCAAAATCGCCGGATATAAGTTAAAATACTTTTTCATTATTAATCACCTCCTTATAATCAGGGCAGCGTGGATGCCAGCCGTAATTTTTCCGCCTTGTCCAATTCTTCCTGTTCTTCCTGTGCGGTGCTCTTGAATCCCATTATGCCCCGGAAAAGCTTTATAGCACCTTTGCTGCCCCCGGCCACTACACCTCCTGTTATAATCATTCCCAAAATGGTCACCTTTTCTTTCAGGAATATCATGCTTATGGCATCGAATTCCCAATACCAGCAGGCCGCCGCCGCAACCAAAAATGCTATAAGCTCCTTCAGACTCTTCTTCTTCCACCGGCTTAGAAAAAAACGGCTCTCAAACAATACCGCCAGCGCACGTTCGATGATGAATGCCATGATAACAACTCCGGCAAGAACCTCGCCGATTTGCTGCCAGTCCAGATGAAATAAATTAGGGTCCATAATCATTTCTCCTTTCACCGACTTAAATAATTTTGATAAATAAGTTTTAAAAGGCAGGCATATGCCTTTTACTTTTTATTTGTGCTCCTAACTCTATCTTTTCACGAACAAGCTGCCGGGAAGCTGCTTAATAAGGCCTTTAAGCCGGAGCGATACCAGAGAAGCGTTAACACTTCCCGGCGCTAAATCGGTGTCTGCGATTATTTGCTCGATATGCAAAGGCTCCTTATTGAGGCACTCGAAAATCGTCTTCTCATGGGTGCTGAGCTTCAGCTCTTTTATCTCGAACAAGGGTGTATCAATTTTTTTAGCCGCATTTTGTGCAGCCGTACTTACATGCTCATGCAATTGTTCGCCGATATAGCCGAGGGCTTCCATTACGTCCTCAACGGATTCTATCAGCTTTGCACCTTCTTTTATCAGCCGATGCGTTCCCCTGCTTAAAGGCGAATCAATCTTCCCCGGCACGGCCATCACCTCTCGATTATTTTCCATGGCCATCCTCGCGCTGATTAATGCCCCCGAACGCAGGCCCGCCTCGATAACAATCGTACCCAGGGAAAGTCCCGCTATTATTCTGTTCCTGGGCGGGAAGTTCTCGGACAACGGCTCATACTGCAGAGGCAACTCACTGATACAGGCACCGGATTCGGTTATAAGCTCAAAGAGTTTCTTATTCTCCGGGGGATAAATATTTTTAAGTCCGCAGCCCTGCACTGCTATCGTGCGCCCTCCGGCTGACAACGCCCCCTGATGGGCGGCGGTATCTATCCCGCGGGCCATCCCGGAACAAATGGTAAAACCCGCCGAGCTTAAAAAATGTGCGAGCTGTGAAGCCTGCTCCTGCCCATACAAACTGCACCGCCGGGAGCCGACTATCGATATCGCCAGATTATCCTGGCGGCACAGACTGCCCTTTATGTAAAGCACAGGCGGCGGGTCGTAAATCTGTCTCAGCGCAGGCGGGTATCGCTTATCGTCAAGATTGATTACCCATACGCCGAGTTTTGCCGCTAATTCCAGCTCCGCCGTAACATCGAACTTGCCTCGCGTCGCGGCAATCTGTTCAGCTGTCTTAAAACCAATCCCGTTCACCTTGGCCAGCTCGCTAACCGAAGCACCCAATGCACGGTCGGCCGAGCCGAAATGTTTTATGAGCCTGGAAAAAGTAGTCGCACCAACATTGTCGGCCCTGATTAATCCGAGCCATTTTTCAATATCAATCGAATTGGGCTGAAGCCTGGCCATTATCCCGCTTCTCGCAAATCAGTATTTATCAAGCCTGAGATTTCCACCCATTGGACCCGACCAACCACAGGCACTATATGGGTACCAATCCCGCCAGTTGGTAATTTACCACCGGGCGGACTAAGAGACAAGAAAAAAATACTTAAATCTGCAATTCGGCAAATAATGACAAACTCCCTCAAAATAAAGTTTCAGCACTTGATATGCGGTAACAATCTGCATTTGCCTTTGAAAAAAGCGGTGAACTCAGATACAATGGTTGTTAGCCGTATTTACTTTAAGGGAACCTTGCAGAGAATCATGAAAAGAAGATTTACTATCATAGGCGTCTTTTGCAGTGCTATCATCCTTTCCGGAGTTTGGCTTGTGTTTCGCCCGTTCGAGGTCATGGACAATTGCACGCAAATCGCTCAAGAACCGAATATTATTCCTGACTACTCCGGCATTGTCATTCCACATAACATTGCCCCCCTGAATTTCAGGATTTCCGAAAAGGGACAGAGCTACCGTGTCAAAATTCATTCCAATCGTGGCGCAGCGATAGAAATCGCCAGCAAAACAGGCGTAATACACATCCCTTTGCGAAAATGGCGGTCCTTACTTAATTTAAACAAAGGTAATAAAGTATTCGTAGATGTCTATGTCAAAGATGCGGACAACCGATGGCGACAATTTCAGCGTATCACCAATACCGTAGCTAATGAAGACATTGACGAGACGGTAGTATATCGGTTTATGAAACCCATTTATAAATGGTGGAAAGACATAGGGATTTATCAACGCAACCTGACCGATTACGATGTGTCTGCTGTTTTGCAGGGGCGTTCTTTTGGCCAAGGGTGTCTTAATTGTCACAGCTTTGTCGGCAATGCGCCGGATACGATGACGATCGGCCTGCGCAGTGCAACATACGGCAGTCACACACTCCTGGCCCGGGATGGCACCATCGATAAGATTGGTGCAAAGTGGGGCTATACCGCCTGGCATCCAAGCGGCCGATTGGCTGTATATTCGATAAACAAGGTGCGCCAATTCTTTCGTACCGGCGGCGCAGAGGTCAGGGACGTAGTGGATCTCGATTCCGCCTTAGTCTGTTATCATGTTGAGAACAGGGAAGCAGTGTGCCCTCCGGATCTGTCAGATAAAAACCGGCTTGAGACCTATCCAACCTGGTCTCCTGACGGGCGGTATTTGTATTTTTGCAGCGGCCCTATTTTATGGCAAAATCGAGACACTGTTCCGCCTGAGAACTACGACAAGCTCAAGTATGATCTTCGGCGCATAGCCTATGATGCCGAGACAGATAGCTGGGGCAAGGCGGAGACTGTCCTGGCCGCTGATGAAACCGGATTGAGTATTCTGCTGCCAAGGATATCACCGGATGGCCGATTTCTTCTGTTCTGCATGTGCCGATACGGCTGCTTTCCTGTATATCAGCCCAGCAGCGACCTCTACCTGATGAACCTGGGCACTGGAGACTATCGCAGGCTGGCTATCAACAGCGTGTATTCCGAATCATGGCATAGCTGGTCCAGCAACAGCCGGTGGATCGCATTCAGCAGCAAGCGTCAGGGAGGTTCCCTGACCAGAACTTATCTCAGCTATGTTGACGAAACCGGTCTGGTCCACAAGCCTTTCATCCTGCCGCAGAAAGACCCGACGTACTATGATTCACTGTTAGAGACATTCAGCGTTCCTGAACTTATCAAGGGTAGTATCAAGGTGAATAAATCCTTACTTGCGCGGGCCGCCCGGTCAGGGCCTACGGTGGCAGTGAACATTCCCATTACAGGAGCAACGCCACAAGCCGTCCCGTCCGAGCCCTGGCAGGAACGTGAGTGATAGATTGTTAAAAAATCAGGCCCATATAGGTACAAGAGGCAACAAACGTGCTTTATAGAATAAAACAATTTCCACATAATCTGATATTCTTTTTGTCAGGTGCACTCTACTTATGGCTTGTTGTTGAGCCGCACCTTATCTATCAATGTTTCGGCACCATTCTACCGGAAGCACACCCTTTTGCAACAGGCTGGCTGTTTCTGAAAAACTCACTGGATTTGCCCGGCGGATTTGTTGCGTACGTATCCGGGTTTCTTTCTCAGGGCTTTTATTATTCGCCGCTGGGGGCCGTGATCATTGCGGTGTCCTCCTTATGCCTGTGCGAACTTTCCAGACGGCATCTTGTGGCTGCAGGTTATGCGCGGGCCACGGTCTTGACCTCTGTTCCGGCGATCCTTATTTTTCTAATCTATAGTTGCTACAAACATCCTTTACCGGCCTGTCTGACTGTGTCTCTGGGACTGTTATTTTCCCTGGTCTTTGAAATAGTTCGTTTGCAAAGATTAGTGATTCGAGTAGTGGTATATTGTCTTCTGACAGCCGTACTTTTCTGGTTGTCGGGCGCAGGAGGTCTGTTGGTTTTTTTACTTATGACTGTAATCTACGGTATCTTTGTCCACAGAGACTGGAGGCTCACAATACTGGCCCTGCCGGTAAGTTTTGCAATCGCCTGGGGACTTACTCAATACGTATTTCTCATACCGCCCCAAAAGGCATTTCTGATCTTGACTCCTGTTTCTCCGGCAGTTACGGTCGGCATGAATACTTTTTTAAGAGTTTTGATAATCCTCCTTTACGGCTTTGTGCCTTTGAGTGTATTGCTCCTGTTCCTCGGCAAGATGGTGTTCAGCAAGACCGGGCAAACCCGTAAGATACGTTCTAAACCGAAGAAGAAAAAAAAGACGCATAACGCAGCCGGACAAAAGAAACTATCTCTGACCATCTTCAAGGAACCGGCAGTGATAGCCATTCCGATTATGCTGACGGCCGCGGGACTCTACTTCACCTAT
>JACKQG010000290.1_pt2 | contig 17039 bp, 8 predicted proteins | sample 8237621 | NCBI WGS metagenome assembly JACKQG01 (sample SAMN15677084, study PRJNA649215) | marine metagenome | biome: marine; feature: Black Sea; material: saline water; isolation source: suspended particulate matter (SPM) from the Black Sea western gyre | collected 2013-06-09/2013-06-10 | depth...
ACCCGATCTCTGTCCTTGGCTGCATAACTGATAAAGACTTCCTCGTTCATGGCTGGCCGTTGTTTTTCAACTCCGCAAACTTCTGTTCAATCAACACATCAAAATTCAACACAATGTTGAAGTGATCCGACACCTCCTCCTCTTCATGCACAACCATCAAAAACTTTTCACCACTGGGATGGATGGCGTGGCCGATTCCCGGGTTGTCAATCCACGGGGTACTAAAAAGCAATTCCGCTTTCCCGATCTCCACTCCCCCCTTTTCATCAAAAGTTAAAGGCACTCGATACATGCCTTGAGGTGCCCTGTGAAAAATTTCATCCCCATCGGGTGACCAAATTGGCTCCTCTCCCTGGTAGATATTCGAAATCAAGTAGGCTTCATTCGGTTTATCGATGGGAGCTATATAGCAATTGTAACCTCCTGCAATACTGGAACTAAACGAAATCCATTTTCCATTGGGTGAGAAATTAATTCCGAAAATTGAGGACCCTTGTGAGGATGTCAGTTCCTTGAATTCCACAGGCGTAGTATCCATGTCCAGATAACCGGTTTTCATCGGGAATGATAATACTGCAATCTTCTTGCCGTCGCTTGACCAATCATCCGGCCCCATCGATGATTCATCACTATATATCACTTGTTCCGGTGAAGCGCCAGTTGAGCTAATCTGAATGATGTCGTGAGTGCGATCTTTGTTCGTAGATCTTGTGAAAACAATCTTAGAGTCGTCTGGACTCCAAACCGGCCACCAATTGATTCCCTTCGTGGTCAACTTAGTTGAAGAACCTTTTTTAATATCAAGCATCTCGATATCCGGTCGATTGCCTGCTATCGACACCGCAATTCTTTCCCCATCCGAACTTAGATCAAAGCGGGTGTATGTCGCGGCTTTAAATTGTTCCAGCCGTTCGATTTCGCCGGTTCGGTCGACCCAAGCAAACTGCCCCTTTGCAATGTTCGTGCCGGGAATATAAACCAAAGTACCCTCGTGAGAAATGGAGAACTGAGAATTACCCCAGAACGGATTCGCTCTTATCCCCGATATCAGGGTGACTTCATCAGAACCAACGCTGAGTGACTGGATGTCAAACTCCCGGGCCTTGAGTGTGTTGTCCCGCAAATAAACTATATGTCCTGTTTTAGAGTACCTTGGTGCAAATCCGTTTTTAATTAACGGGGTCATTTTTTTTGTCTTTGGATTCAGGTGGATGATGGACCCGTTATCAGCTTTTGTTATTGCATGGTAGTTGGAAAAAAGAATTCCTTTGCCATCCGGAAGCGAATCAATCCGACAAAACGATTCTATATTATGTTCCTTTCCAACTTCGTCCAGCTCTGGTATGGAAATAATTGTTTCCGGTTCGCTGGATGAGTTTATTTTAATGGCTTGGAGTTGGGTGCCTTCGTAAGGAGCAAAATAGATCGTACCATCATCACTCCACACGCCTCCAAATGTAACCGATTCATCGCAGATGACATTTAGTTCATGTGTGTCGGTTGAAAAGCGCTTTAGCTTCCCGTTGTGGAAGACTGCCAGCCAACGACTGTCGTGTGAAAAAAATGGGTTGCTCAAACCCCACACGGCTTTTTTAGCGGTAGTCAGTTTTATCCTTGTATCGTCCTTTACGGAGTGGAGCCAAAGGGAGTGGTTGCCGTCTGGTTTGGCCCCAGAAATATATGCGAACCACTTGCCGTCCGGTGAGATCGCGATGCTTTGTTGAAACTGGCTGCTGTTATCGAAGTAAAATTTTTCTCCGTCCGGCACGCCGACTGGCAGAAAGTATGGTTCTTTCTCAGTCGATTTTTGAATTCCGTTGCCTCGGCTTGGTTCGTCGAAAATGAACTGTAAAAAGCAAAGAATCGCCAAGGTGACCAACGCGATGTTTTTGATTGCGGAGGAGGATTGGCTTGTGTGGCCTGGGGGGCGGTGGGGTTGGCGGGTTAGTTTTTGTGGCGCTTGGCCAAGCGCTTGGTTTGTGGGGGTTTTGCCGTCGATGGTGACGCCGCGCTTGGCCAAGCCGTCCTTGAGGGTTTCGAAAACTTCATCGTTGCCGCCGTCGAACCACTCGAGGTGCTGGATGCCGGTGAGTTGGTACTTGAGCTTGGCTGGGATGTCGGCCGGTTCGAGGTAGATGGGCAGGATGGTTTTTTTGCTCTCGGAGGCGATCATGACCTCCTTGACGACATTGTGGGAGTCGGTGGAGTGGGAGGAGACCATCATGATGAGGACGCGGCACTCGGCGATGGCCTCGACGATCGACTCGGACCAGAGGGTGGCGGCGTCGATGCTGCCTTCGTCGACCCAGACGGCGACACCGGCGGCGCGCAGTCGATCGACCAGCGGCATCACCCGCTCATAATCCTGACTCGAATAACTGACAAATACCTCGGTGCTCATCGGTTTGGTCGCTTGTAGCCGCAAATCATGCAGCGTTGGAGTGGGTAATCAAAGAAGAGATTTTGAATTGACGGTTTCCGGTGGCGCTGCCTGCCGGTTGACCCCCTTGGCCAAGCGCTTGGCCAAGGGGGGGGCAAGCGGCGGCGGTCACGGGCCTTGTTTCCGTCCGGGATTTTGATACGTTTTCCCGGGTTCGGGTTTTTCTGTTTGACGCTGTGGGGCAATTCCTTTAGCAAGCGCGGCCACTTTTCTGGAAGTGAATCCGTTGGAGTGGCCGCGAGTTGTTGAACGAATGGGCTGGTTTGCCGTCCAATCTGCTGAAGTAAAATGAGTTCCAAGTCCTTCCTGACAATTGACATGGGTGCCGGCTCGCTGCGTGCCGCCGAGTTTGAGCCGACGGCGGAGGGCGGTGTGCGATTGCTCCGTTTCGGGGTCAAGCCGCTGGGGCTGGAGGGCTCCAGCGAGCGGGCGCGGCCGAAGGCGCTGGAGAAGGCGGCGCAGGAATTGTGGGAGGAGGCCGGCTTCACGGCCAAGCGCGGCCTGGTGGCGGCACCCGGGTTCCAGGTGCTGTCCAAGCCGATCCGCCTGCCGGCGATCGACAAGACCAAGGTCGCCCAACTGATCAAGTTCGAGGCACAGCAAAACATCCCGTTCCCGCTGGAGGAGGCCGCGTGGGATCATTACACGATGGGGGTGGCCAAGTCGGGCGAGGTCGAGGTGCTGCTCTCCGCGCTGAAGAGCGAGGTGGCCGACGGGATGATCAAGGTGGCCAAGGCGCAGGGGACGAACGTGGAACTGGTCGACACGGCGCAGGCCGCGCTGGTCAATGCCTTCCGCTACAACTACGGCGACCTCGAGGGCTGCTCGCTGGTGCTGGACATCGGGGCCAAAACGACCCACGCGCTGTTTTTCGAGGGCGAGAAATTCTTCATCCGCACCATCAACATCGGTGCCAACTCGATCACGCAGGAGTTCGCGACGGAGACCAAGATCCGCTTTTCGCAGGCGGAGGAGATCAAGCTGCAGAAGGGCCTCGTCGGCCTGGGCGGCGCGTATGCCGAGCCGGACGACCCGCATGAGGCGGCGCTTTCCAAAATCGCCCGGCAGGTGATGACCCGCCTGCACGTGCAGGTGAAGCAGACGCTGCAGTTCTGGCAGAAGCAACAGGGCGGCGGCAATCCGGTGCGGGTGTTTCTGCATGGCGGTGCGGGCATCATGCCGTACCTGCCGGAATTCTTCGCGGAGAAACTCAGCATACCGATCGAGTACTTCAACCCGTTCATCGGGGTGGAGATTGACCAGGACACCGTCGATATCGCCGGGCTGGAGAGGGTCGGCCACACGTTCGGCCAGATTGTCGGCTTGGCCATCCGGGAGGTGGCCAACTGTCCGCTGGAGATGAACCTGATGCCGGGCACGGCCCGGTTGCAGCACGATTTGGATCGGAAAAAGCCGTACTTTTACGGGGCAGCAGCCTGTCTGGTGGCATCGGTCTGGGTGGGGGTTTACTTCAACAACACCGTGCACAGCGCCCAGAAGGCTGAAAACAGCGATCTGACGAACTTGGTTGAAACTTACAGCATGCCGTATGGTGAAATTGTCACCGATGTGGAGGCACTGAAAAAACGGAAGGCCGAGGCCGACCAGTTCAACGAGTGGATTGAGGAACGGTTCCTGTGGGCGGACGTCCTGCAGGCGGTGCGGCAATCGATGATCAAGACCGAGGCCGAGATGCGCCGATCCACCGGGCAGCAGGTCGGTGTCTGGGTGGCCTCATTCAACCAAGTCGATGCGGACGAGGGCTACGAGGACAGCGTCGTGGGTATGTATGGGGGTATGCCGGGGATGATGGGCATGATGCCCGGGATGATGCCGGGAATGATGCCCGGGATGATGCCCGGGATGATGCCCGGGATGATGCCTGGCATGAGCAGCATGCCCGTGGGGGGGGCGCCACAGGGCGTTACCGGCGAACCCGGCAACCCGGGCATGGGTGCCTACGGCATGGGCGGCTACGGGATGCCCGGGATGATGCCGGGGATGATGCCCGGGATGATGCCCGGGATGATGGGCATGGGCAGCGAAACCAACAAGGTTGTCGGATCCAAGGAGCGGCCGCTCAAGGTGGTCTGCAAGGCGATCGACATGCGCGACGTTGACCCCACGGCGAACAACCGGCTCATCACCGTGCTGGTTCAACAGCTCAAGATCAGCGGGTTGTTCGACTACAACGCAACCAAGCCGAGGGACCTGGAGGATTATGAGAAGGAGGGGTTGCAGGATGTCAGCGAGGACAAGGATGAAGAGGCCAAGGCCCGTCTGAAGACCTACCTGTTCGGCCTCGACCTGGTCCTGCGCAACGAAATCGAATTATAACCATGGCTGGCAAAATTGACATCAATCCTGAAGCCATCAAGGGGAACCTTGACCTGATCATCGTCGCGGTGGCGACTGTTGGCTTGGTGGGCTACGGCTGGCTCCAACTCGGTGAGACACAGGAAACCCGGAACGGCAGTGCCAAAACGCTGGAAACGTTAACCGGAGATTACAACGACAACAAAAACTACAGGCTTCCTGAGGAACTCGGCCTTACCAATTCCGCGGGCGGCACCGTCGAGATCACCACGGACGAGTCCCACGGCAATCTGGCCCGGATAAAACGGGCCGGGACCAACTTCGTCTCCCACCTGGACCGGGTTCGCAAAAAATTCGCCCCGCTCGACATCCCGGACGGCATCGTGCTGGATGAGAAAACCGGGGCCATCCTGAGCGTCACCCTGATGCAGGGCGGCTCCAACAGCCTGTACGCCGTGGCTCCGCCGGTGACGGTCAACAGCGAGAAGGGCAAGGGGGCCAAGCTCGTGGCCAGCACGCGCTCCTTCGGGGGCGACGACGCGGGTCAATTTTACGTGGAGAAAATCGACGTGGTCGATGGCGGCTCCGGTTACTCGAAAGGCGACGTTGTCGTCATTATCGGGGACGATGCCGGCGGCGTTGCCATGCCGAATCCCGGAATGGGCGGCCCGGATCCGATGCCGCCACCCATGCAGGGAATGGGAATGGGATTGGGCATGGGCATGGGCAGCGGCGGTGCCAGCGAGGATGTCACACAGGCTCGTTACGGGCTCGATAACAACACGTTCCGCAACTACATGCAGAAAACCATCTTCGGGCTCCAGAACCGCTGCAAGGCGCAGCGCATCCGGCTCCCCAAGATCGACGATGAAGACAAGGAGTTCCGATTCAGTTTTGGGAAGGTCTGGAACTCGTTCGAGTTCGAGCCGCACGAGCGCGAAATCATGTCGTTCCAGTTGGCGGAGATCGAGGCGTTGTGCCTTGCCCTCTTCACGGCCAACATCCATGAGATTTACAACCTGAAGCGCCTCAAGGTCGTTCGCAAACCGGGGGATATGGCCGAGATGGAGGATGCGCTGGAGTACCTGCGCCCGGGCGAGTTTTCCCTCGACGACGTGATGAAATTTGCCACCGGCACCAACCCGGGCAGTTCAACAACCGAGCGGCTTGGCCTCGTGCCGGGCGCGCGGGTGATGCCGTACGAGGTGACCTTCCGCGGGTTCAGCACCGAGCTGTCCAAGGTGCTGGAGGAACTGTACAAGTCGAAGGTCTTTTTCGTGGTGAAAAACATCGCCGTCATCGAGGCCACCGATGTGGTCGACGTCTTCGAGGAGCAGCAGAGCGAAATGACCCTCGGCACCTTTGGCGGGGCCCGGAGCGGCAGGGAAATGTACGGCATGGGTGCGCGGGGCATGACGGATCCGCGCTATCAGGCCATGCTCTACGGCGGGCAGGGCATGGGCGGGTTCGGCGACCAGAGGCAGCGCCACCGGCCGGCCTCGCTGCTGCTCGACGAGAGCCCGCTCAAGGTTACCCTCAAGATCAACTCCCTGAAAGTCGTGGAGAGCTGGAAGGACGACAGCGACGCCATCTCCGCCCTGGCCAAGAAGATTGAGATCGCGAAGCAGGAGGACGATGCGGACGAAGACGATGTCACCTCAAGTGTGGATACCGACGGGGATGGCATTGATGACCAAGATGAAAAATTCATGGGAACCGACCCGGACGATCCCGATGACACTCCAACACAGGCTGAAGTGGACGAAGCCCGTGCAGAGCAGGAGGCGAAATTTGCTGAGTGAGACCCACCAGCGACCTGCCTGATGGAACGACCTGAAAACCAGATGACATTTTGACGCTCATGGAGCAATTGAAGGAACATTACGAGAAGCTCATCCTTGGCCTGGCCATGTTGGCCTTGGTGTATGTGGCCTACGGCGTTGTGATGGACGATTCCGAGGAGAAGATCGAGGTGCAGGTCGCGGAGCGGAACCGGCCCGATCTGGAGTCGAAAAAGGAAATGCCCGAGATGAGCTTGGCCGGCTATCAGGCCGCGTTTGCCCGGCTGGAAAACACCCGGCCGCTAAACCTGGGCAACCCGCACAACCTGTTCAACCCGGTCCAATGGCGCGTGACCCGCCAGGGAACCGTGCTCAAGGTCGAGCGCGGCAACGAGATCGGCGCCGGGGCCATCGTGCTGAGCGAAACCAAGCCGCTTTACCTGAAGGTGGAGTACCGCGGCATCAGCGGCAGCGGGGCGAACCTGCGGTATCGCTTTGCCATCACCCGCGAGTCGGCCCAGCGGAAGAAAGAGCGGCTCCGCGTGACGACGACGGTGCAAAACGTGAACCTGAAGGACACCCGGAACCTGTTCACCCTGTTGAGCATCGAGGGCGACCGCCAGGCCCCGACCGCGTTCGAGCTGAAGCTGGACGGTGACGTTGAAACCATCACCGTCGGGCAGGGCAAGCCGTACCAGCGCGTCGACGGCTTCACCGCCAGCCTCGCCTACGACACGCCGGGTGAGAGCAAGAGCTACGTCAACAAGCGGGTCGGCGATAAACTTTTTTTTGCGGATGATGGCCACAATATCGTTGCCATCGGGCAGCGTGAAGTAGTACTTTCCACCGCTTCAACGTCCAAGCGGACCACAATCCGCCTGCGCTAGAACCAACAATCAATGGAGTACCATCCGGTTTCGTGCAACCGAGAGGCACCCCTCGTATCCCGAGGGGGTTTTGCTGTTTGCCACCCGAGTCCCGGCCTATTGCGTTTGGCCCGGAAAAGGGCCGGCTTGGCCAAGCTGACCTGCGTGGCACTCACGCATAACGTGTCCCGCTCACACCCGGCCAGCGCTTGGCCAAGCGCTGTGACCAGCCCAAAACCCGCTGCCAACGGCATTTTGCCGGTGGCATATGCGGTGCTAGGGACAAACCCCTTTTCGATGAACTGACCCGGCAGCTATTCCACCCCGAACCGAACCTATTTAACAGACTGACTTAAGCAATCATGATCAAACCAATCCAGACAGCCGGCATCGCAATGCTTTTGGGTGTCCTCGGCCTGCCGCTCGCGCAGGCGCAGACCCCGGCCCAGAATGCAGCCCGGGAAGTGGTGCGACGGCAGGCGGCCATCATTGAACTTCGTAACAAGCTGGCCGAGGCCAACACGGTCGAGCAGAGCGGCAGCCTCGTTGCGGCCGCCATCCTATACGAGGAGGCGCAGAAGGAGGTCGAGTCGATCGGCCTCAACGCCAGCGGGATCGACGCCGAGCGCGCGGCCACCCTCGAGGGCCTGACCCGCGTACGCCTCGCCTTGGGGGAGAATCATGCCACCCGAGGCAACCTCACCGAGGCGCGCAAGCAGGTGCAGCGCGTGCTGGTGCTCTCGCCGGGGAATCTCACGGCGCGCGCGCAGTTGCAGTCCATCGACGCCCGGCTCGAGAAACTCCGGGGCCGGATGCCCACCGAGGAAACCTTCGAGGAGGTCAAGGATGTCGTTGAAGAGAAAATCCAGGCGGCCACCCTCGTGCAGGACGGCAAGCTGTTTTACGAGATGGCCCGCTACGACCAGGCCGAGGCCAAGCTGAGGCAGGCGCTCAAGATTGACCCGTCCAACCGCGGCGCCTCCTACTACATGGTGCTGGTGCAGGAGGCCAAGAACATGATCCAGGTCAAGAAACGGGACATGACCTCCCGCGAATCCATCAAGGATGTGACCAAGGACTGGGTGGCTCCGGGCATGAGCTTCGACCTGGGTGATCCCGAGGCCCGCGAGGGGCTGGTGTTCCCGAACCCGCTGGCCAACATCGCGCCGACCAACAGCTACCCCGACCGCATTTACACCGGCCCCGGCCGCATGCGCATCCATCGCCTGCTCCACAACATCCGGCTGGAGAAGTTCCCCGTGACCGGCATCGTGGACAGCCTCTCGCTGCAGGACATCGTCAAGGATCTTCACGACACGATCTCGCAGATCGACGAGGAGGGCGTCAATATCATCATCGACCAGAACACCGGGGTCCTCGTGCAATCCTTCACCGGGGATGATTCGACCTCGGGCGGGTTTGACCCGAACGACCCGTTCGGCAGCGGCGGATTCCCGCAGGCACAGGAAGCGGAGGAGGTCAACATCGCGCAGGAGGTCAGCATCACGATCGATCCGCCGCTGCGCAACGTCACGCTTGGCCAGACCATGGAGATCATCATCAAACTTTCCAACATCCCGATCAAGTACTCAATCGAGGACTGGGGCATCATGTTCTCCCACGCACCCGCCGAAGGGCCGCGTCTGGAGACCCGCACCTACCGGGTGGATCCCGACACTTTCATGCAAGGCCTGCAGTCGGTGGGCGTTTCCTATGTCAGCGCAGATTCCGGCATGGGCGGCGGCATGGGCGGCATGGGTGGCGGCATGGGTGGCGGCATGAGCGGTGGCACGAGTGGTGGCCTGGGTGGTCAGGGGGGCGTTGGAGGCAGCGGCGCCTCGGCAGCATTCGAACAGGGTGGCCTGTACGGCGTGACGGTCACCTCCTATCCACAGTATGTGCAGCAGTTGGTTCGTGAATTCTTTATCGCCTGTGGTGTGGATCTTGCGGGTGGGGTGACCGGAACCGGTGCGGGCGGCTTGGGTGGTGGCTTGGCTGGAGGCGACCCGCTTGGTGCGGGGGCCGGGGGTGCCGGGCCGAATCAAAAAGTCGTTTTCTTCAACGACCGCCTCGGCCTGTTGCTGGTGCGGGCCACGCGCCAAGACTTGGATATCGTGGAGGAAGGCATCAAGATTCTCAATGCAGCCACGCCCCAGCTCCAGATCGAGGCCAAGTTCACGGAATTTTCGCAGAACGACTCCAAGGCCATCGGGTTCGACTGGATCCTGGGCAACTGGATCCTGGGCAGCGGCAAGGTCGGCGTGTCGGCCGGATCCGCCCCGTCGTTTAACGACGGCAAGGGCGGCGTCTTCCCGGGCGTCGGGCCGGAAGGCGGCGCGATCGACCCGAGCGGCGCGGGCGGTGCCGGGGGCGCCGTTGGCCAGGGCGGCGTCGGGGGCGCGGGTGCCGGTGGCGCCGGCCAGGGCGGCGCGACTTACGGTTACAGCCCCACGGTCATGCTGCCTGCTGAGACCGACGGGCTGCTCACCTCCGGCTTGCGCCAGGCGGTGGGCAAGAATCCCAGCATCCCGACGCTGGGCACGATCACCGGTATTTTGACCGACCCGCAGTTCCGCATGATTATTCGCGCCATCGAGCAGCGCGACGGCGTCGACCTGCTCTCCGCGCCGAAGGTGACCACACTGAGCGGACGCCAGACGCAGATCACCGTGACCGATCTCAAGTCGATCGCCACCAGCAGCCAGGGCGGTGGCGGCCAGCCGATCGAGGTGCCGCAGGTATCCGTTGTCGGCTCTGTTGGCGGCGGCAGCTTTGGCCAAGGCGGCGGCGGTGGCATGGGTGGCGGCATGGGTGGCGGCATGGGTGGCGGCATGGGTGGCGGCATGGGTGGCATGGGCGGCGGCATGGGCGGTGGCGGCTTCGGCGGTGGCGGCCAGACCGCGGGCGGTCTGGCAGGCGGCGGCTTGGGTGGCCTGCTCGGTGGCGCTGGTTTTGGTTCCGCCGCACAAAATTACCAGACCACCACGATGCCGTTCGGCACCACACTCGACGTGATCCCGTACGTCGCCTCTGACGGCTACACCATCCACCTGACCGTGATCCCGAAGATCACCGAGTTCCTTGGGTACGAGGATGCCCCGTTCCAGAACCAGGTGATCGCCGGCGTGGGCAACACCGTCTCCGCTGCGCTGCAGCAGCCGCTGGCGCTGCCCAGCATCCGCGTGCGTTACATCACCTCCTCGGTGCACGTGTGGGACGGCCAGACGCTGGTGCTCGGCGGGTTGATTGCCGAGAACGTCGTCAAGGTGAAGGACAAGGTGCCGATGCTCGGCGACATGCCGTTTATCGGGCGGTTGTTCCGCAGCGAGCGCTCCGCCACCGAGAAGAAGAACCTCATGATTTTTGTCAGCCCGCGGATCATCGACCCGGCGGGCAACCCCATCCACACTGAGGAAGACTGGCCGTACAACTCAAACTCCATCCCGACACAGGCGCCGGTGCTGGACCAGGCCGGGAACTGATCGGCGAGGAAACCGTTGGCGGCAACAGAGAAGCAGATGCGACTTTTGATCATAGACGGGCATGCGTTCGCCTACCGGGCGTTTTATGCCATCCGTGGTCTCACGTCGCCGTCCGGCCAGCCGACCAACGCCATCTACGGCTTCATCCAGATGCTGGCCAAGCTCGAGGCGCAGGTGCTGCCCACCCACGCCGTGGTGGTGTGGGACGGTGGCCTCGACGCGGGGCGCGTCGAGGAATTGAATGACTACAAGGCCCAGCGCGACCCGATGCCGGACGACATGGAGGTGCAGCTCGATGCGATGGCCGACTACCTCGAGGCGGCCGGCTGGGCCAGCGTGTGTGACGACGGCGTCGAGGCGGACGACCGGATCGGCCAGTTGGCCAAGCGCGCCGAGGCGGACGGGCTCGAGGTGGTGATCGCCAGCTCGGACAAGGATTTTCTGCAGTTGATCAACGACCGGGTGAGCATGCTCAACCCGGCCGACAAGACTGGTACGCCGATGGACGCCGCCGCCGTCGTGGCCAAGACCGGCGTGCGCCCGGAACAGATTGTGGACTGGCTCAGCCTCGTCGGCGACGCCGCCGACAACATCCCCGGCGTGCCGGGCGTCGGCGTCAAGACCGCGTCGGCGCTGCTCAACGAGTTTGGCTCCGTGGACGGGATTTACGGGCGCTTGGCCAAGGTCAAGCGCGACAAGCTGCGCGAGTCGCTGGCCGCCGCCGAGGCGGACGTGCGCCGCAACCAGTCGCTCGTCGCCCTGAAGCTGGAGTTGCCGGGTGCGCCGGGACTGGACGACCTGCGCCGGGGCTTTCACGACTCGGCCCGGCTGGAGGTGCTTTACGAGGCGTGGGGCTTCAATACCTTGTTGAATAATTTGCGGGAGGCCCGGCAGGGCGCCCTGTTTGAAAAATGATTTTGAAGTACACAGTACAGACAATGCGCTTGGCTTGCGCGCTTGGCCTGGCGGCGGCGGGACTCTCCACCGCCACGGCTGACCGGCGCTACGAGGCCAACGGCACGGAGTTCGACCTGACCGGCAAGCTCGTCGGCGACCAGGTCGGGGCGCGCCTGGCCATGGGGGCCAAGGGCGGCTACCTCGTCTGGCAGGACAACGCCACCGACGAGTCCGGGCTCGGCATCAGCGCGCTGCGGGTGGACGCGGCCGGCAACCCGGTCGGCGCCCCGGTGCGCATCAACAGCCAGCTCCTGGGCGACCAGGAGCGGCCGCAGGTTGGCCTGCTGCCGGGTGGCGGCGCGGTGTTCGCCTGGGAGGGCGGCGCGAGCGGGTTCCACCGCGTGCAATACCGGGTGGCCAACCCGGACGGCGTGTTCCTCGCCGGCGATGTGCTGGCCACCGGCCCGGAGTCGGGCGAGCAGACCGAGCCGTCACTCGCGGTCCTTAAGAGCGGCAACGCCGTGCTGTCGTGGACCGACTACCGCGAGGACGGCAGCGTCAAGGGCGTCTCGGCCCGCGTCATCGGGGCGGACGGCGCGGCGGTGACCGATCCGTTCCGGTTGAACGATTTCACGCCGGGCAACCAGCACAAGTCGCGCGTCGCGGCCCTGCCGGGCGGCGGGTTCGCCGCCGTGTGGGTGTCCGACCAGCAGCAGGACGTCAAGTCGATCGACGTGGTGGTGCGCCTTTTCTCCGCGACCGGCCAGCCGCTGGGCGGCGAGGTCGTTGCCAACGCGCTGGGCGTCAGCGCCAACCCCAGCGTGGCCGTGGCCGGCGACAGCCTCGTGGTCGCTTGGGAGCAGTTGAACCTGGAGCAGAAGACGCACCGGTGGGACATCGGCGCGCGCAGCTTCGATCTCAGCCTCAAGCCGCTTTCCGAGCCGGTGCTGGCCAACACGCACCTGGTTGGCGACCAGTTCGCGCCGCAGTTGCGCGGCAGTGCGGATGGGGCGATGTTGGTGTGGAACAGCCTCGGGCAGGACCAATCCCGCGAGGCGGTCATGGGCCGGTTCGTCAGCACCACTGGGCGGTTGCTGGATGACGAGGTGCGCGTGAACACCGCACAGGCCCATTCGCAGGTGCAGCCGGCGGTCACTGCCTCCAGTGGGGGCGGGTTTCTGGTGGCGTGGTCCACGCCGCGGCTGGGCCAGAGCGGGTTCGACGTGGTCGGCCAGCGGTACGGGAGCAAGCAGGCGCCGGTGTTGCTGCCGGCCCTCGCCGAGGTGTTCGTCAACCCGGTCAGCGACACGGAACTGCTCGTCTCGTGGCCGGCGGTCAACGGCATGAACGTGAAGCATTACGAGGTCTATATTGGCGACCTGACCACGCCGAAGGTGTTCACCGGCAACCATATCGTCTGGCCCGGGCTGCGTCCCGGCAGCGAGTACGCCTTCCGGGTGGCGTACGTGCTCGAGAACGGCCGTCGCTCGGAGCTGTCCGGCTACGGCGTCAACAAGACCTGGGGCCGCGACTACAACACCGACGGCCTGCCGGACGACTGGCAGCAGCGGCACTTTGGCGCGTCGGCCTCCGCTTGGCCAACCGCTGGCGCAGACAGCGACGGTGACGGGGCCACCAACGGGCAGGAATTTGCCGCCGGCACCGACCCGGCGGATGCGTCGGACGCGTTGAGCCTCCGCTTGGCCAAGCTCGAGAAGGGATCGCGGCTGGAGTGGGACGCGCGGCCCGGGGCGCTGTATCAGTTGCAGCAGGCCGGCACGCTGGGTGGCGGCTGGGCGAATGTCGGTGAGCCGGTGTTGGCCCTTGAGGGCCGGGCCGGCATCACGCTGGAGTCGGCCGGGCAGATGAAATTTTACCGGATCCAGAAGATCCGTTGACGGTATGCTGAATTTTTCAAAACGAACGGTGTGGGCGGTGGGGCTCCTCCTTGCGGGGGCGGCCGGGGCACACGCCTTCACCCTGGCCAACGGCACCAACCGGATGGTCGTGAACAACCTCGGCGAGGAGTACCGGTGGAACTCGCCGGTGATCACCTACACCTACGACGAGTCGTTCCTGAACTACTTCGGGTCGAACGGCGTGGTGGCTGTGGAGAAGGCGATGGACATCCTCAACGCCATCCCGCCGGCTTCCACCATCAAGACCAACTACCCGCCGGCAAACGCCACCGAGAATAATCTCTGGAACTACCCGGTTCGCCCGGACCGCTTCCACCCGAGGGCATACAACGACCGGATTCTCGATCTCAAGTCGTACGCCCTGGCCGAGTTGTTCGGCTTCATGGGGCTGGGCAACCCGGAGGACAGCGCGTTCCAGATCGAGTTCGGCACGGTCGCGCTGCGTAACTGGGACCCGATCAGCCACGGCCCGAGCAAGTACGTCAACGGCACCCTGCTGTCGTGGACGGTGCTCGGCGGCACCAACGCCCAGCCGTTCCCGATCGACGTCACCAAGCCGATCATCACGCTCGCCGGCACCGCCGACCACCGCGTGCCACGGCTCGACGAGGGCAAATACCTCGTGGCCCCGACACGGGACGATATCGGCGGCTACCGTTACCTGTACCGGAAGGACAACTTCAACGTGGAGGGCCTGCCGCCGTTCACCTACCAGGTGGTCACGAATCAGCCGAACCTGACCAACCCGGCCATCTTCAGCATCGACCTGCGCTGGTTCTGCAAGGAGTCGAGGACGAACACCCCGACGGCGTTCCGGCAGTTCGTGGCGACCAACCAATGGTGGGGGCCGGTCTACACCAACCTCAGCACCCCGCCGCTGCTGATCCTCAAGACCAACGTCTCGTGGGCGATGGGCTGGACGACTAACGTCACGCCGTACCTGACCAACTTCCCATGGACACCCATCGGACAGCCACCGACGCTGGTGTATGTGACCAACAAGTACCGCACGTTCCAGCCGAGCTACGACTACATCTTCGGCAACGTGATCACCAACATCCACGTGCCGGCGGCCGAGTCGGAGGTGCTGTATCGCTCGTGGGAGGTCGTGCCCAAGGCCCCGCTCTGGAGTGTCATCGGCTCGGTGCCCACCACCACCAACTACACCACCACGGTGATGAACGACGACTGTCCCCTTGGCGAGATTATCATCCTGCCGGCCACCAACGTTGCCGGGTATCACTTTACCGACATGCAGTTCGAACGGGTCAACACGCTCACTAACCTGTTGACCGACACGAACAACCTGGCCAACCCGGGCGGCGCGTTGCCGGGGCAGGCCGGTGGCCTCGGGGCCGGCGGCGCGGCGATCACCAATTTCGTCGGCGTGATGGAGGACGAGGTGTGGCAGAGCACCAACCACGCCTACCTGGCCTACCCGATCACGCTGCAGACCAACACCATGCTGCTGGGGGGCATCGACCAGATTCGCTACGTCCGCATGCAGGGCGACTCGTTGGTGACGACGAACTATTCGGCCAACCGGTTCCTGCCGGGTTACCGATTCCCGAGCCTTGAGGAGCAGACGTTCACCTACCTCATCCCGAACACGACCCAGGCGGCGACCAACGCCGCGCTGCCGTCGTTCGAGTACAACGTCGATTACGTGGAGGAGGGCGTCCGCAGGACCGGCACCTTCATCAAGTTCTTCACCCGGCCGGACATCCTGTTCAGCGCGATGAACGCGCCGCCGACGGTCACGTCCACCAACATGGCGCCCGCCGCGGTGGTGAACAACAACGCCATCAACGGCCTGCAGACGGCCGGGTTGCGCGGGCCGGGGGTCATCCAGGCGTCCGGCAACATGGTGTTCGGGTTCAACAAGATCGGCATCCACTGGGACATCGACACGAGATTTTATTTCAACGAGGACAACCAGCAGCCCGGCTGGGTCTGGGGCCACTACGACGGCTCCATGGGCGAGCCGATGGTGTTCCCGGACAGCCAGACGATCCGGGACTTGGAACGGCAGATATACACCGGCGGCGAATAGGCAACGACATGTTTAAACAACGCAAACCATTTGACTCTTACACCGTGTCCGGCGGGGTCACGTTCGGCCTGTTGACCCTCGGCATGGCCGTTGCGGCGTGGGGCGTGCCTGAGCCGGTCGCGCCGGAACCCGGCAATGAGACCGCCCCGGTCTGGATCAACCGTTCCGTGCTGCTGGAGACCCCCCATGTCAACGCGGTGCAGGTGGAGAACCGCGGCGTCATCGAGGCCGCCACCCCGGACGAGGTGCCGTTTTATTTCTTCAACACGCAATACTTCACCAACTCCGGCTCGATCAAGATTTTCCGGGATTTCGATTACCGCACCTACCGGACGCATGACGACCCGGCCGGTGCGATCGATTTCGAGCCGAAGAAGGCCGCCGTGTTCCACAACCGCAGCGGCGGGGAAATCATCAGCGTCACCGACGCCGAGACCTCGGGGAAAATCAACATCGAGGCCCGGCGCGTCATCAATCGCGGCCTGATCTCGGCCGAGAACGCCGGCATCTTCACCATCAAGGGCGATCATGTGGACCTGAGCTGGGGCGCGCTGGAAATCAAGGCGGGGCGGAACTACGACCATGTGAGCGGGCTCGACGATTTTGGCGATCCGCTATACTGGGGCATGAACCGCAACGGCCTGAACGGGTCGCTCGGGCCGTACCAACAGCGCCGGTATGTGCCGTCCGGGGCGAACTATCTCGTGGTTCAGCAGGATTGGGGGCTTCGGGACATCTTTTGGGGCGGCAGGCTGGGGGCCACGGTTCCGGGTTCGACACCGGCGGATATGTTCGGCGCGCCGGGCAATTACACGTTTTCGGGGCCGGTGGACTTGGTCTGGACGGAGATCACCTCCCCGTACGCCATGAACTCAACCTACGCGCCTCCCTACGGGGGATACGTCAACTGGGGGGGCAGTTATGCGGGGCTCGGGTTCGAGGGCTTCTTTGACACCTCATTGATGACGCTCGGGTCCACCGACAGCCCCGAGTATCACCGAACCTACCAGGCGATCCTGGTGAAGCAAACCGGGTCGGACAACATTGATATTGACGTGCAGATGGTTCCCGCAAAATGGAACCTCGCGGGTGACTGGAACCCGGAACGGTTTTACAGCGGCGCCGTGGTGGAGTTGAAGACCCGCAGCGGGCTCACCAACACCATCACCGGCGGGAAGGACACGCGCTCGATCTACGTCATCGACGAGCAGCCCAACGTCGAGTACGCGCAGAACGCGCTGGTGCGGAACGCCGTGGTGGCCGCCAGCAAGCCGACCTTCATGCC
>JACKQG010004137.1_pt1 | contig 17039 bp, 14 predicted proteins | sample 8237621 | NCBI WGS metagenome assembly JACKQG01 (sample SAMN15677084, study PRJNA649215) | marine metagenome | biome: marine; feature: Black Sea; material: saline water; isolation source: suspended particulate matter (SPM) from the Black Sea western gyre | collected 2013-06-09/2013-06-10 | depth...
AACTTCAGGAGCAGAATCAGGTGCAACGGCCTCTGTAATGTCAGCCTCGGGAACAGTATTCTTGTCACTTGTGGAATCAACTACATTGTTAAACTTTTGTTCCCCATCATTTGATGGCTCGGTTTCAAGTTCTACTGGAAATTCTGTCGCATTCCCCCCATTGAGATTGTTTTCTTCGATCTCAACATTTTGACTATCTTCGATTGTGGTTGAAGAATTTTGATTTGCACTTTCAGTCTCTGCGGGTGAGACAGCATCTTCAGAAATCGCTCCAGTTTGGGCTCCCTCGGCAGGAGAGTCCTCGGCTGCATAGGCAATTGTGGTGAACGACCCCAAGATGGCAAATAGCGCTCCTAGAATGATAACAACGCGCATCAATGCTCTGAAGTGTTTATATAGGCCAGAAATTTGCTCCCAGATATGGCGCAAATGCAGATGAGAAGCCAACGCAACTCCTTCGTGTCGATAGGGTAATTATACAGTAACGCTGAAAATTCATCTATGAGATTGCCTTAAATTTTTGCGCGGGCCAGATTATCCTTGGAGATTGGCCTGAATATTGCATCTACTAAGCGAACGAGGGAATTTCCGTATGGAATTTGGCGATCAAGTACTCGAATTTGATAACCGCTTTGATCGGTATCGAGATCCTTTTCTTGCATTTGAAAGGGATTTTCTTGATATTTATGTTAGTGCGCTGAATACGAAAAGTTCAATCAAAGTCGCCGAGTTATATCATCCGAATTGCGCGTTGGTGAACTCTTCTCAGACGTTAGTTGGCAAAACTCGGGTTCGGGCGTTGTATCAGCGATTGTTTACAGAAGAACTCTCTAAGGCGTTTATTGTCAATATGGAAGGTGCGGGAACTGGGAATATTCGCACTCTGCGTTGGATTGCAAGAGATCGCCCAAGTTACTTTAATGCTTCAGGAAGTGGCGCTGTTTTCAAGGGAATTCAATATAGGAAAATGACTCGCACCTTGTCGAGACCGCATAAGGTTTATGTTGCAAGCATTGATTTAAATAACGCCGATATTGAAATGGTGGTCACACCGCCAGATGGATTGGGCAAAACGACATCGGATTTTATGACTCATTTTGGGTTGCAGTTGGCGGTCAATGGGGACGAGTGGCTGAGTTGGTCCAACCCCAAAGGCCTGGCTGTCTCCGAGGGGTTGCAGTATTCTGCCTCCTCGGCTGAGCCGTCAGTTTATATTTCTGCAGCTAATCAGGTGCAGGTAGGTGGACCACCCCCAACAAAGCTATGGAATGCGATCTCTGGATCGCATACATTGGTCAGAAATGGACAGGTCAACCGCAAACTCAGAACTTGCTCAAAGCCGGATGTTTATTGCCAAAATCTCGCCCCGCGCACTTCGCTGGGCTTAACTTCGGGAAACAAATTAATCCTTACAGTTGTCCAGGGGCCCTCGGATTCCCTGCGGGATGCGTTGACCCTGAAAGATCTGGCCAACCTGAACATAGAGTTGGGGGCAAAAGATGCAATCAGCCTGGATGGGGGCGGCTCTAGCACAATGGCAGTGAATGATTATGGTATCCCAAGAATTCTAAATTCCCCCAGCGATGGAAAAGAAAGAGTGGTATCTAATCATCTAGGGGTTCGCGCGGGATACCTTGAGGGAGGGGCGAACATGCAAGTCGGGGAGAGTAATGATACCTTTGGATTGGTTGATGGAAAGATCGTCTACCATTTTATGTCTCTAAAGATCGATGGTGCGCATTTTGCCTGATGAATCAGAAATAAAAAACGCGCCCTTTTGAGGGGCGCGCAAGATGATGGTTTATCTGAATTTATCCAAAGGGAGAGACCGAATTCCCGCCTGATTTTTTCATATCGATATCACTCATCCACTCGGGAATATCATCTTCGTCATCTGCCAGATTAACATTTGCCTCAGTTGGAGTGTTTTTGCTGGCCGCGGCTGAACCAGCCTTCCAATCGACTTCTTCCTGGTGAGAAGATGATGCATTTGCAACTGATTTTTGACTAGCCTGAGATGAACTTATAGCCCAATCAGGAAGGGTTGCATCTGGGGCGGGTTGCGGCGATTCTTGATGATTTCCCCCCTCAACGTTGGTTTGCTCTATTATGATATCGCCAAATAAAGTTTCATCGGCTAAATTGGTCAGCCATTCTGGTAGATCGCTTCGCTCATCCGATTGATTGGATTGTTTGGCCTTCTCAACGTATGCGGAGTTAACAGCTTGTTGAACATCCTCTTTTGTTTTAGACTGGGTCTCAACCTCATCTGCAGACATCTCTGAATAGGCTTCCTGGTTGAGTTTATGTGTCCAGGCAATTAATGCGTCTCTAGCGGAATCGGAGATGATGCCATTATCTTTGTTTTCAGCCTGATCTGTATCATGTGCGTCTTGATCTGGAAGGCCATCTTGCCCACTATCCTTGCGTTCTTGATAATAGCGCATAATCGCTTGTTGGACGATTTCGCCGCGTGTTCCCAAGCCTTGTTCGGCAAGCCACTGCACCATTTCAGTTGAAGGCTCGGATAACTGCACCGATCCGTTTTGGTTGCCAGGCCTGATCATGTCCATCCTGTTTTGCGGCACGGATATTTCTTTTGATGGCGTTCCTCGAGGCTTCCTTTTTTGTCCCGATTTTTCTTGTCTAGGTTTTTGTTTTGGAGGAGCGGCAGCTTTGCGCCCACTGATCTTATTGAATCTGGGTCGATATTTGTTGATCAGCATTTGGGCTAACAATCGACGCTGCTTATTGTCTTCTACTGGTGTGACTCCAATAGCATCGAATTTTGTCTTTTTCTTGACATGTTTTACAATTTGACGGCTAATGTCTTTGTTTTCTCCAATGAAAACGACATCTTCGCCTTGCATTAGAAAGTAAACGCCGCCTAAACCTTGACGAATTAGTTCGTAATTTTGGATGCTGAATTTGACCTTGATTTCTTCCATGACTACTCTTTTCTTGTTGATATTCTGCATTCATTGTAATTGTTGTTTATTTTATCGAATGTGTCAATAAACCTTTAGTAAGGTTTGGTTAGGGATTATTGGTTTAGTACTATTCTGCGATATTGATCCATTATTATTGAAAATATATGTCAAATTCAATCTGCCGTTATAATAAGGCTATGAGGTTAGGCAATTAAAGAGAGATAAATTATTCATCTGATCTCACATAGCAAACCTGAAGCTTTAAGAATCTGAAGTGTAATTGATCATCCTCGATCTCGTTGGCGAGCATGCTGAGATCATGATCGGTCAGGAGAATTTATGAGCGCAAACGAAAATCATCCCCAGCAAGATGATGCTGCTGTTAACGAACTTGCGCAGCAGTTTTTCGAAGCATTGAATTCTAGAGAGCCAGAGAAGATGCTTGCATTGTATTCTCCGCGCAGCGTCATGGTTACATCATCTCGCTCAATTTCTGGTGAAGAACATATCCGTGACTGGTATCAGAGGTTGTTCTCAGAGATGCTCCCGGATGTGGATTTTTTATTGACCGATCTTGCCGGCACCGGAAATTTTCGGAATCTGCGCTGGAATGCCAAGGTTCATAAAAGTGTTTTGGAGCCAGAAAACGGGGATCAAAGTGATAGCCCTCCAAACCAATTTTCAGGCGCCGCTCAAATATTCAGAAAAGTTTATTATAAGAAGCTCGTTCGCACCTCGCCGCGTACGCACACCATTCATGTTGTCAGTATTGACTTGAACGATCCTGGAGTAGACCTTGTGGTGACGCCCCCAGAAGGTTTAGGGAATACTACCTCAGGCTTCATGGCTGGATTTGGGCTACAGTTGGCAATCAATGGGGATGAGTGGCTAAGTTGGACGAATCCCAAGGGATTGGCTGTTTCGGAAGGAAAGCTGTATTCAGGACAGTCGGCTGAACCGACCACATATATTTCAGCGAGCAACCAGGTGTGGGTAAACGGTCCACGGCCTGAAATTATCTGGGATGCAATTTCTGGTTCGCACACCTTGGTGAGAAGTGGGGAGATGAACGAAAAACTCAAGAAGTGTACCAAGCCTGATGTGTATTGTCACAACCTGGCGCCGCGCACTTCATTGGGCATCACCGCGGACAACCGCTTGATCCTTACAGTTGTAGAAGGGCGAGCAGGTCACTTGAGAGATGCTGTCACATTGAGAGAATTAGCCAAACTTAATCTTGAATTTGGCACCGTGAAAGCGATCTGCATGGACGGCGGCGGATCAAGTACACTTGCCATAGACGATTATGGCATCCCCAAGATACTCAATAACCCCACAGATGGAAATGAGCGAGCAGTATCAAATCACCTGGGTGTCCGTGCCCGTTATTTGGACCCCATCATTGAGATGAAGGTTGAAGACGGCAACGATACCATTGGCTTGCTGGATGGCAAAATTATCTATCATTTCACTTCATTCACAGTGAATGATCACGAATAATTTCCTTTGTAAAAGGAATCAAACCGACATTTTTTGGACTCTAGAGATTAAAGAAACACCTGCCGCAGAGTGAGGGGGGCACCCTGAAGCAGGTCGCAGTATTATGACATATAATCGACTAAAATCAAGGGTGACTTTTCTCACTTTTATTATGCAACCGATTTTGCTGGGAATAATTCCATGAAACAGACTTGGCGAGACGGCGACATTCTGCGCATCTTCGAAATGGCGATCATCGCCCTATTCGTGATCGCTGCCTTGGTTTGGGTCGCCATCGGCGTATCAGCCTCTTCGCTTCCGACTGCCACGCCACCTCAAGGCGAGTCAAATATCCAGGTATTTTCATATGCCCTGCCTAACCGCGGCTGGGCTCCGTTGACGGTTTATTTCAGCGCTTTCGGCACTAATGATCTTGAAGGAAAGATCGTGCGTTATGAATGGGATCTGGATGGCAATGGCTCCTTTGAATCTGATGCAACTGCCGAAGGGGGCTACGCTTCCTATGTATACACCAAGCCGCGTGATTACACCATCACGCTTAGGGTCACGAACGATAAGGGCGCCACAGCCACCGCCGACGTGATGGTTCATGTGCTGCACCCTGCTTCCAGCAATGTTGATTATTGGACGATCTTCAATCAATCACAGGTTCGTAAAGTGGAAGTGGAGATTACCCAGGCAAATTGGAACGCCATGATGGCCAACCCTGGTGAAAAATTGATGGTTCAGGCTGATGCGCTGGTATTTGGTGAGCGCGTTGAGCAGGTGGGCATCAGCCCCAAGGGGAACAGCACTCTGTGGTTTCCGGGGGATAAAAAACCCTTCAAATTGGATTTCAACGCATATATCGCTGAACAGGAATATCGCAACTTGAAGATGCTGATTTTCCACAACAATTTTGGCGACCCCGCCATGCTGCGCGAGAAAATGGCCTATGACATGATGCAGTTCGCCGGTGTACCCGGCGGCTTCACGGCGTACGTCGAGCTTTGGGTGGATATCACCGACGATGATCTCCCACCCGATTTCATCGGTGTTTACACCATGGTAGAGCGGCCCGACCGCAAATATCTGGGCAACCGCTTTGGCCGCGAGAACGACAATGGCAATCTGTATAAGGCCGATGCCTGGTTTGAAGAGGGCGCCGCTGACCTGGCATATTATGGAGAAAATATTGAAGATTATCCCAAACCGCGTGGCGAGCTGGCTTATGCGCTGATGTACAAGGATCCCGAAGAGGCTGATTATGGCGACATCATTAATTTGTGTTACGTGATCGATGGAGTGGAATATGCGACTCCTGAGGATTTTGCGACATCGTTAGAGTCCGTGTTCAATGTGGACGGCTTCTTACGTTATTTGGCGGTGATCTTTTTAAATTTGAATTTTGATCAGTATCCAGACACGGGCAACAATTACTATATTTACAATAACCCGGGAACAGATAAGTTCGAATGGATCGCTTGGGATATGGGAAATTCCTGGGGCATGTTTGGTGGCGATTACGATTACCCCATCTTCGGCCAGGAGCAGAGCATTGGCCCATTGCAGTATCGGCCATTGTTCACCAAAGTTTTCCAGGTCGAGGAGTACCGCCAGACATATCAGGCTTATCTGGATTTGCTTATCCGCAACTATTTCAATGAAGAGAATATTGGCACCCTTGCTCGCGGCTGGCATTCTATGATAAAGCCGCATTTGCAAGCTGGTAATGGTGACAAGATGCTCTTCGGTGACTCGTCGCAGGTGACGATAGATGAGCTCGATAATGGATTAGAGTTCATCATCGATTTGACCAAGCGCAGGGCTGAGTATGTGCAGGGAGTATTGGATTATTGAGGCACCATAGGCGTGCGAGCGCAGCCTGCGCTCCCCCGCAATGACATAACAAAGTTGGAGGACGACAATGATAAAACAGCACATTCTGAAAGCCATTTCGCTAATCATCCTTTTGGCGATTCTTCTGATGCCCTTAACAGGAGCCCTCGCCCAGGAGGAGCCTACTACTGAGACCTTTGATGATGAAGCGTTATCTGGATGGGACCGCGCAGAGGGGGCCGTTGTGCAAGATGGTGTTCTGCGCATAAGCCCAGGGAGTTTCGCTGCTAAGTTCGGAGAATTTGGCGATGGCACTCTTAGTGTTAAAGTAAAACAATCTGCTCCTGGTGCGGTCTTTATTCGATATTTTATGGGTGAGAGCGGCAGTTATGCATTGATCATTTTCCCTGATGGCATCCTCCTGGAAAAGTCTCTCGAAGACCAACCCCAGGAGTTGGGGGGCTATGAATGGACAAGCTCTACAGGAGAATGGGTGGAGTTCAAGATCACCATCAGCAGCGGTCAGCACACCGTTTACCTGGACGGACAGCAGATCATTCAGGCCATGGACGATAATCCGCTGCAAGGGGGCGGCATTGGATTTATGGTGGAAGGTGAAACAACGGTTGATTTTGATGACTTTAGCTTGTCTGCCATCGTCTTTGAAGGTCTGCCTCCTGCGGAAGAAGGTGCCCCTCCGGCTGAAGGCGAACAACCTGAAGTTCCTGCGGATGCGGAAGCCGCGGCACCAGTAGATATTCCGGCATCTGAAACAGCCGGTAGCCGAGTTAGTATCAGCGACCTAATCGCAGATCTGACCAGCAGCCAGGCCAATCCTTTGGAGCTGTCGACCTTTATCATCAACCTGCTTTTGTCGGTCGTGCTGTCTTATATTCTAAGTCGAGTTTATGTGCATTGGGGTTCTTCACTTTCCAATCGCCGACGCTTTGCGGCCAACTTTATCCTGATCACTGTGACGACGACCTTCATCATATTGGTAGTGCGTTCATCTGTGGCACTGTCCTTGGGTCTGGTGGGCGCGCTTTCGATTGTGCGTTTCCGTGCTGCGATCAAAGAGCCGGAAGAATTGGCCTACCTATTCTTCGCCATCAGTATTGGCATTGGCTTGGGCGACAATCAGCGTATTATCACCATCCTTGCCATGGTCGTGGCAATCTTGATCCTGGGTTTGATGCGCCTTTTCCGCGGTCGTCAGGCGGACTTCAATTTGCATGTCACAGTGGCCAGTCACACACCCAACAAAATTGAATTGGAATCTATCATGGACGTGCTCACACCGCACTGCTCTCAGGTCAAGCTGATGCGCTTTGATGACTCTGGTATAACCTTAGAGAGTTCTTTCTTAGTTGAATTCCGCAACATGGCTGCGCTAAAGCATGCCAAGGCGGCCCTTCGAGGTTTGTCGGACGCGCTGGAAATAACCTTTTTAGATAATAAGGGCATCTGGTAGGGCATGGGATACGGATACCACGGAAAGGACGGATAATTGTATAAATCCCAATATCCGTGTTTGTCTGTGAAATCCGTGTACAAGGCATAATGAACAATTCCCCAATTCGCGAATTCAGATACGAACGCAAGTTCTTCGTTGACCAGTTGGATGCTAAACAGGCCATCGCCCTGATCAAGCAGCATCCAGCAATGTTCACCGAGATCTATCCACCGCGCTATATCAATAACATTTACATGGATGACCCCTGGATGGAAAATTTCTTCGACAATGTCGATGGCGCAACCGAGCGCAAGAAAGCGCGCGTGCGTTGGTATCATAATCTCTTCCGGCAGGTCGATGATCCATTGTTGGAGTTCAAGATCAAGCGCGGCCTCGTGGGCACCAAGGCGCAGTATCCTTTCCCGCCGTTTGCCTTTGATGAGACTTTTACAGAACGCAGTTTCAAAGATGCTATTCGAAAATCGAACTTGCCAGTCGATGTGAGAAGTGTGTTATTGGCCATCGAGCCGGTATTGTGCAACCGTTATCTGCGCTGGTATTTCGCCACTCCCGACCGAAAATTCCGTGTCACGATTGATACTGGCCTGACCTTTTATCACATCAATAAATTAACCAATCGTTTTCTCTACAAACAGGTTGATTATGATGATATTGTTGTGGAGCTGAAGTATCAATCAGAAGATGACCCCGAAGCCAGTCGTATCACTGGGGGCTTCCCTTTCCGCGTGACGCGCAGCTCCAAATATGTGCAAGGGATTGAGCGGGTTTATCTTTAAAGTATTTGGGTGAGGGTGAACACAGCCAAGGCATTTTCTGCGGCGGCTGTGTTTTAATTTGGACTAATATAGGTGTATTATAATCACTCGGGTAACCAGACAACTTATTAGCAATGAATAACCAAAAACTAGCTACCTGACAGTTTCTATTTTGTACGGATTTCACGGAAAATGTATTAGTCAATAGAAGGCTGAACACCGCAGAGTCGCAGAGAACGCGGAGATTCTCGCATTTTACAGGAGAAAAACTCTGCGAACTCCGCGTCTCAGCGGTGAAAGTTGCATCAGAATTGTGTTCAATCTACCCTTGACCATTACAGAATTTCACGGAAAAACACGGATGTTTTTATGAATCTTTACAAAAAATCCGTGAAATCTGTATTAGTCAGAAGGATGGTAAACAGTATTGTCATTCTGAGCGCAGCGAAGAATCCCTGCGGCGTTCGATACATTTAATCCGCGCAGGCATGAATTCTCGCACAGTATCAGAGATTCCCTTCGACACTTCCTTCGGTCGCAGGGCAGGCTTCGTCGCTTCAGCCGCTTTGCTTCCTGCGCTCCTCAGAATGACACAGTAAGGTGTGCGCCAACCTTCTGACCACTACAAAAAATCCGTGAAATCCGTGTCCCAGAAAGTTTTTTTTCTCAAACTGTCAGATGGCTAGACCAAAAATAATCACAGGAAATGATATGACCAATACTGTTATTCAAGAATCCATGCCCACCACTAAAACGCAGGACTTAGGAAACTACCTTTTTACAACACTCAGGGATGTCGGAGTTCAACATTGTTTTGGAATTCCCGGTGATTATGTGCTGACATTGTTCAAAACGCTGGAAGAAACCCCAGGAATTCAGGCAGTCGTTGGAACCCATGAGCCCTGTTCCGCCTTCAGCGCTGATGCCTATGCTCGATCCAAGGGATTGGGCGTGTTGCTGCTAACCTATGGTGTGGGTGGGTTCAATGTTATGAATGGGGTCGCTTGCGCTTATGCCGAATCTTCACCACTGCTGGTGATTAGTGGTGGACCGCCTGTACAAGATCAGAATGGGCAAAATCCGTTTGCGCCCCAGGCGCATCATGTTGTAAAACTCGGCACTTCGCAATTGGATGCCTTTGAGCAGATTACTGATTTGACACTGCGTATTGACGATCCGGCAACGGCTGCTGAACGAATACGAAAAGCCATCGATCATACGATGCGAGTGAAGCGTCCGGTTTATTTAGAGATCCCCACAGACTTGATGAGCGCGCAGATTTTAATCCCTGAACAGATAACCCAGCAAGCCCTGCGTAACTCGAAATCTTTGGATAAGGCAGTTGAACTATTTCGCAATCGTATCACCGATTCCAGAACCCCAGTGATCATCGCCGGGGTTGAGGTTGGCAGATTTAAACTTCAAGATCAGATCCGTCAGTTGGGGTCGGAATTGAAAATCCCCATTGTGACCAGCGTGCTCGGGAAAGGCTTATTCGATGAGACTGAAGTGGGTATCTATGGCATGTATGGGGGTATCATCAGTCAATCGGCCGAGGTGCGCCAGATGGTCGAAAGCGCCGACCTGGTCTTAATGATTGGGATGAAAATTACCGATGTCAATTGCGGTGCATTTACTGCGAATCTACGGCAGGATCAAATTTTGATCGCAAAGTCAGATTGGATTGGGGATGGTTATTTGCAGTTTTCAGAAATTATCCCTTTCGACCAATTCATCAATAAATTGGTCAATCATCTTCCTTTTGCGGATCAACCCCGTGATTTGCCTGTAGCTGTTGGTATGAGCTATCCCTACCAAAATACGCAAATGGATCGCTACCTGGATGTGTTGAATGAATTTCTTACAGCAGAGCATGTTGTGGTCGCTGATACCGGAGATTCTTGTTACGGTTCTCTCCTGCTAACCACGCAGCGAGAGAATGGATACCTGGCGCCGACTTTTTACAACTCGATGGGCTTTGCTGTGCCTGCTGCGCTGGGTGTTCAACTTGCCGATCCAAGATGTCGTCCTGTAGTATTGGTTGGTGATGGCGCATTCCAAATGACAGGCGTGGAATTTTCGAACCTCGTGGCGTGGAAATCGAATGCCGTGGTAATCTTGTTCAACAATAACGGATTTGGAATGCAGCGAATTTTTGTCGACGGAACGTTCAATGATATTGCCCGCTGGGATTACACAAAAATTGTGGAATTGGTGGGTGGTGGCCAGTCCCGACGAGTGTCTGCCCCTGAAGAGTTCCGCAGCACCCTAAAAGAAGTTGAGCAAATCTCTGATGTTCCTACGATTATTGAGGTCGATGTTGAGCAGGGAGACATTTCTACCGGACTCAATTTGATTGGTGATGCTTTCCTGAGAGAAAAGAGAGGTATCTGCCCGATGAGCGTGGATGAAACACCTTGTGATTATCAAAATCACTGCGCCTTTTGTCGGGCCGTGATTTGGAAATAGGGATTGAGTATGATGAAAGCTGAGTATAAAGAAATCTGGTTTCTCGATGGAAAGGAAATCAAAGGAGATCAAAAAACCATCCAATTACCCTTTGGAAGAGCCAGCGCTCGCGCTTTGATCGTGAGGCGCGGTGATGGCGCCATTTTGGGGACGCTGCACCACAAGGGTGGTCAATTGGCTCCACCCGGCGGTGCTATCGATGATGGAGAGAGTTCTGCAGAAGCAGTTGCTCGGGAATTGCAGGAAGAAAATATCCAATTGGTTGGCGAAAGCGGAGATTGGGAATCTCGCATCGCGGTGAGTTACTATGGCGGCTACAAGGAATTATCCATCTGGTATATTTTTGACGTCGAGGATGCTGTCATTGGCGAATGTGACGAAAATATTCTCTCTAGGTGGGTGGGCCAGGATGAAGATGTCTGGTATCCATCCATGCGGGAATGGATCATCCTGACGTTGGGCCAACATCTTCCAGAGCTTGTTCAGAAAACCGTTGTGGTTCATTAAATGCTGATAGAATAGTACAGTCTGGTCGTTCGTTCTAAATCCTCCTCTAGAGTAGAAGATTAGATAGTCGACCAGTAGGCATACTCCCCGGGTACCCCTCTTTGCGGTAGGGAATCCGGGGAGTTTTTCTTTATTTGGATAATAATTTGATATACAATCAGAGCAATATTACATCGTCACGCCTTCAATTTATTCGTGTTCCCTTATAATAGGGGGCCTGATATGTCCATTCAAATTAGCCCTTTGAGGTTTCTTTCTTATCTGATTAGCGCATCCGCCTTGCAGTTGCCGAAATTATTTCGAAGATCTCAAAGAACAAGACAAACATCTCGGAGGCAATCAATATGAATTCATCTAGCAATGCGGCTCCACTCCTGCTGCCAGCGCCTCGGCACCTCAATCTTCAAGGATCTCAATTCATCCATCCTGATTCGGGCGTCATCCTGATCAACGCGCCTGAACCGCAAGATATTTTCTTCTCAGCGGTTTTGCTACAAGGAGGCCTCACTGATCAATGGCGGATCGCCGCGGGAGGAGGAGCAGGTGAAGGCAAGGGGATCATTGCTCTTAATTTGGTTCCAGGTGGGGTGCAGCACGAGCAGGGCTACCAATTGATCATCTCAGAAGAACGCATCGATCTGATCGCCAGCCAGCCCGTGGGGATTTTCTATGGGGTGCAGACATTGCGACAGTTGGTTGAGCTTAGTGATGGCAGCTTGCCAACAATGAACTGCCGTGACTGGCCCGATTTCCCCAACCGAGGCGTGATGCTGGATATCAGCCGCGATAAAGTTCCCACCATGTCAACGCTCTTCGAGTTGGTGGATTTGCTGGCTTCTTGGAAAGTCAATCAGTTGCAGCTCTATACCGAGCACACGTTTGCATATACAGAGCACGAGACGGTTTGGGAAGAAGCCTCGCCGATGACAGGAGAAGAAATCCTAGAATTGGATGCATACTGCCGCAAGCGTTTCGTCGAGCTGGTACCCAACCAAAATTCTTTTGGACATATGCGCCGTTGGCTGACGCACGCTGAATACGTGCACCTGGCGGAGTGCCCGGATGGATTTGTCACACTTTGGGGAGAGGTGCATGATGAGCCTTTCAGTCTGGACCCAACTAATCCTGAAAGTTTGAACTTGGTGAGCGGCCTTTACGATGAGTTGCTGCCGCACTTCAGCAGCAGGCAGATCAACATTGGGTGTGATGAAACATTTGAACTCGGCCAGGGGAAGAACGAAGAGCTTGTCGAGCGGGTTGGCGGGGGACGTGTGTATTTGGATTTCCTGCTCAAGATTTATGCCGATCTGAAATCCCGAGGCCATACGCTCCAATTTTGGGGCGATATCCTCATGAATCACCCGGAGTTGGTACCCGAACTCCCCAGGGATTTGATTGCCCTCGAGTGGGGCTACGAAGCCAGCCATCCCTTTGACGCGCACTGCGCGATTTTTGCTGCCTCGTGTGTGCCATTCTATGTTTGCCCAGGGACGTCCTCGTGGAACACACTTGCAGGTCGCACCGATAATGCTCTGGAGAATCTACGCAGCGCCGCGGAGAGCGGCTTGAAGCATGGCGCGGTTGGTTATCTCAACACCGATTGGGGAGATAGCGGCCATTGGCAGCCATTGCCGGTCAGTTTTCTTGGATTTGGTTACGGGGCGGGGGTCTCTTGGGCCTATGAAGCCAACCGCGATATTGATATCGTTAGCGCGGCTAGTAAATTTGCTTTTGGTGATGAATCGAATGTCATGGGTAAGTTGGCCTACGAGCTTGGGAATCTCTATCTTGAGAGTGAGCTGCAGCCCCCAAATAATTCAATCTTGTTCCGGATATTGCAATCTGCCCCAGAAGATTTAGCCATCCACGCCAATGAAGCAGATTTGCGCGTTACAGAGTGTAGAAACATATTGGAACACATTGCTGAGATCATGGAGCCTTTGTCGGAATCTGCCATTCAACGTGAAGATGCAGATCTGATCTTGGCTGAATTTACTTGGCTCGCCGATATGCTGCGTCACTCCTGTGGGCGATTGATGTGGGCCTTAGAGCTTGCTCGAGGAGAAGAAGACCCGAGTTTAGTAGAGGAGCTTGTTGCAGACGCTGACGATCTGATGGCGCGGTTCAAGAGTATTTGGCATGCTCGCAATCGGCCGGGTGGGTTCAAAGATAGTTTAGCTCGCATGGAGCAGATGCGAAGTCATTATTCGTGATGGACATTAAATAGGAGGACTTTATGATCAATCAAATCTTACTTTACCTGGCGGCATTCTTTACCACTTTGTGGGGTGTGGCTCATTTGTTTCCCACAAAGGGAGTGGTGGCAGGCTTTGGCGGTATCTCTGAGGACAACCGCAATATCATCACGATGGAGTGGATAGTCGAGGGTGTTGCGCTGATCTTCATCGGTGTCTTGGTTGCTGTTATAACTATGATCGACCCGCTGAATTATGTGTCGATCACTGTCTATCGACTTTCGGCTGGTGTGTTGGTCATCTTGGCCATAATTTCTTTGTTGACAGGCTTCAAAGTCAACTTCTTGCCTTTCAAGCTTTGTCCGCTGATTTTCACTCTTTCAGCCGTATTGCTTTGGTTGGGCGTTTATCTCTAGATTAAAAACTACCCTATTGGTGAGTCAGCTGTGATTGTCGTATCTAGCCGTGATTTCCAAATCACGCACCAACACGTTCACTCAACGCGCTTTTGAGCGGATACATCGGTAACAAAAATACTAGCTACCCGACAGTTTCTATTTTGTACACGGATTTCACGGAAAAACACGGATGTTTTTATGAATCTTTACAAAAAATCCGTGAAATCTGTATTAGTCAGAAGGATGGTAAACAGTATTGTCATTCTGAGCGCAGCGAAGAATCCCTGCGGCGTTCGATACATTTAATCCGCGCAGGCATGAATTCTCGCACAGTATCAGAGATTCCCTTCGACAGGCTCAGGGCAGGCTTCGTCGCTTCAGCCGCTTTGCTTCCTGTGCTCCTCAGAATGACACAGTAAGGTGTGCGCCATCCTTCTGACCACTACAAAAAATCCGTGAAATCCGTGTAAATCCGTGTCCCAGAAAGTTTTTTTCTCAAACTGTCAGGTGGCTAGACAAAAATATCAATAAATGTGACACGAGATACACCACTAGAAAGAATTTTATGTTTAGCGAAGTCAGAGAGATATTAGAGGTGAATCATGTCTGATGATATGCAATTTCTTTATACGATTCAACCCACTCGCCCAGCGATGTTGACTGAGGGTCCTACGTCCGAAGAGGATCGCATTGTCTCTGAGCATTTCAATTATCTTAAGTCATTGAATGGGCAGGGAATATTGATCCTGGCCGGCCGGACACAGAATTCAGATCCCAGCAGCTTTGGTATTGTGATCTTCAAGGCCGCATCAGAAGAAGACGCCAAACAGATCATGGAAAACGACCCCGCTGTGAGTCAGGGCGTGATGAAAGCTGAAATATATCCATATCGCGTGGCCTTAATCACCGAAGAGAGAGAAGGATTATGATGGTTCCCGATAAACTTCGTACTTGGTTTGTGGTTCATTTTGTTGTTGACATGCTTTTTGCAATCCCACTGTTCCTGGCGCCAGAATGGATGCTGACCCTTTTTGGTTGGCAAACCGTCGATCCGCTGACCAGCCGCCTGGTTGCGGCAGCGTTATTTGGCATCGGAATTGAATCCTTTTTGGGACGCAAGGCGGGTCTCGAGGCTTTCCGGGGAATGCTGAATCTCAAGCTGATCTGGTCGTTTGGAGCCGTGTTGGGAATTGGTGTCAGTTTAGCCCTGGCAGGTGGTGGGCCGTTCATGGGCTGGGTGGTGATGGCTATCTTTGTGGTTTTCTTCTTTTTGTGGTTGTACTACCGCGTAAAATTACATCGATGACCTTCCTGATTTTTCTCTCCGAAGCTGTCCTGATCTCACTCTCTGGTGTGATGGCGCCGGGACCAATTACTGCGGTTGCTGTGGGGAAAGGCAATCAATCTCCACATGCTGGGGCACTGGTTGCCATCGGCCACGGCCTCGTCGAATTCCCGCTGATGGCAGCAGTTTTCTTTGGGGTGGGAAGCTTGTTGGATGCGCCCTATCTTCAAGCTGGGATTGGTATTGCTGGCGGGTTGTTCATTCTTTGGATGGGAATTAGCATGCTGCGCAGTATTCGTGTAGATTTTAGCGTTGATGAGTACAGCAAAGACACGCGCTCTCCGATTTTGGCTGGGATTCTGTTTAGTGTGGGCAATCCATATTTTTTGGTGTGGTGGTTGACAGTGGGTGCGGCCTTGATCTTGCGCTCTGTGGAATTTGGCGTATGGGGATTCCTCGCTTTTGGCATGGGTCATTGGTTGTGCGACCTGCTTTGGGATTGGTTCTTATCCGCAATTTCTTTCAAGGGCGGGCAATTCTTCGGTAACAGATTCCAACAAACTGTCTTCGCACTTAGCGGTGTGATGTTGCTATTCTTTGGAGGGCGGTTGATGTACGATGCGATCAGTGGAATTTTCGCATAGCCAATATAAATTGGTTATTCAAAATATTTAAACGACAATGTTCTTCAAACGGTTCTATGGGAATTGCCGTGAGAGACCTCACATTTGGGGGTAGGGGGCGTGTGCCGCACGCCCCCTACCCCCAAATGTGGCCTCTTACCACGGCGAATCCTAGAGATCCCTTCAAACATGACGCTCGGATTTTTTTGAATTCTGCTATAATACAATAAGCTATTCTACCAAGGGCATGGAGGTCTGAAATGGATGAGCGCAGAACCCTGAAACGTCAACACATCATGTTTTATTCGCGCGTCTTCGATCGCCAAACGGGCGCGTTCATGGGCTATCTTGGCAATCTGACTGAGAATGGTGCTATGATCATTAGCGAGGAAGACTTAGAGACAGATAAAGTCTTTAATTTGCGCATAGACCTTCCAGAAGATATCTACGGAAAACCGGTCTTGAACTTGAGTGCGCGCAGCGTTTGGTGCAAGCGTGACATTGACCCTAATTTCTTTAATATTGGATTTTCTTTGAAGGAAATTTCCGAAGACGACCAGGAACTCATTGTGCAAATTGTAGCCGATTACGGCCTCCAGGGTTTTGAGAGTGGAGATTGAGAGAATTCGAGATTTGAAAGAAAAAACGCTCCGATCAGATAGCTGGTCGGAGCGTTGTGATTCTGCTGGAAAAGAGGCATTGGTTAGTAATTTTCCCGCAGTGAAGGGGAAGCCACCCGGTGTAAACCTCTTGAAATCAGGTAGAAACCCAGGGCAAATAGGGAAAAACAAGCCGCAGCAGGGATTAGCATATGCCAGGGCGGACCATGTGCCCCCGAAATATCTCCATAGATGAAGGCATCATAGATGATCGTGCCCCAATTGTTGACCGTGCGCGTGATCCCAAAGAAGGAAATAAAACCATCGGCAACCACAGCCCCGGTGACGGCGATCATCATTTGCAGCGCGGCTAGCGGCATCACCGAGGGGATCAGATGCTTGGAGATGATATGCCAGGGTCTTCCCCCTGCTATATGGGCAGCTTCCATAAAGGGTTTGGCGGCCACCTGAATTGCCTGAGCGCGC
>JACKQG010004138.1_pt1 | contig 17036 bp, 11 predicted proteins | sample 8237621 | NCBI WGS metagenome assembly JACKQG01 (sample SAMN15677084, study PRJNA649215) | marine metagenome | biome: marine; feature: Black Sea; material: saline water; isolation source: suspended particulate matter (SPM) from the Black Sea western gyre | collected 2013-06-09/2013-06-10 | depth...
GAGGGTCCAGGAGATGGGGCATGCCAGGCAGTATCTGGCAGCCGGATACGACCACATTCTCAGCCGATTGGTCATAGGGAAGATTGTGTTTTTCGAGGATGGGGATCCTCTCGGGCAGGCTTTCACTGGTTTTGCCCGTAGTCCGAATATTTTCCACCATAGTTTTGTCGATGAGTGAATGCATTTTTTCTAAGACCTCCTCTTGTCAAGATTAAGCAATCGGCAGATTTGTCAGGTAACGCGCTATTGAGATAATGAAGATATGGTTTCGTCGATGATCTTAAGGGTCTCCTTGTGTGTCTCCAGTTTCATTTTCCGGATCAACTCCCTGTCCTTGTTTAATGTCCTGGCAAAGGCAAGCACTTCGTCCATCAGATCGTCCATATGAGCGGCTTTTCTTACGATATGATGCTCCACGCATTCCTCGGCAGTAAGCCTTATCCCGGTAAATTGCATTTCTTCAAATTTATACGTGGGAACGGCACGTCTCGATAATGCCATAAAAACCGGTCCCAGGGGCATATTGATGTCTACTTCGGGCATACAAAGCCATCCTCGGTCCGAACGCATAAACCGAAAATCATGGGCAAATGACAGAAAGGCTCCGCCTGCAAAGGCATGTCCGGTGATGGCCGCGATGGTCAACATGGGATATGTCAGGATGCGCTTCATGAAGCTGTACATCTCTGCCCGGAACTTATTGACCAATTCAGGACCCTCCTTTGCAACTGCCGGACCAAGCCAGTCCAGGTCTATGCCGTTACACCATATCTTTTCATCTGAGGACTTAACTACAAGGACCTTGGCCTCTGTGTGATGCTCTATCTCATCGAGTATCTCCAGAAAACCTTCAAAAAACGGAAAATTAAACCGGTTTTCTCCGCAGTTCATGGTCAACACGGCCACGTGTTCATCTAATTTATATTCGAAGTTCGCCATTGCCAACAACCTCCTTCACGGATTGGGGAGGACAAAACTGGGCCTCTTGGTAAAAGCCTGCTGCAAGGGGATTTACCCTATGAAAGAGGCTGCCTCTCCCTTAAGCCAATGGGTCCAGGCCTCAATACCCTCACCTGTTTTGGACGATACCTCAAAGATTTCGATTTTACGGTTGAGATTAAACACCCTTTCACGCATGGCCTCCACATTAAAATCCGACAAATGAAGATAATCCATCTTATTCACGAGGAGCACATCGCATACCGAAAACATTAAAGGATATTTGAGGGGCTTGTCATCCCCTTCCGGTACACTCAAAATCATCACGTTTTTGATGGCCCCGGTATCAAATTCTGCAGGACACACCAGATTACCGACATTCTCTATGATAATCAGGTCGAGCTCACCCAGGTCCATGCTGTCCAGGCCTTTTTCAACCATAGAGGCATCAAGGTGGCAGAACCCGCCGGTCCTCAACTGAACGGCCGCAGCGCCGTGGGCCGCCACCTTTTCGGCATCCACCATCGAGTCAATATCGGCCTCGATAACGCCTATCCGGAGTTCATTTTGCAGGCTCTCGAGGGTCTTGAGAATAAGGCTTGTTTTCCCGGCTCCGGGGGATGACATCAGATTTATTAGAAACGTCTTTTCTTTAGAGAGCCTGTCTTTCAGGCTTCTGGCTACAGCATCATTGTCAGACATGATGGCTTCCTTGACCTCAATGAGCCTTACCTCTTCCATTAGATTACCTCCATATCCTTTATATAATATTCCCTGCCTGATATGAGTGTGCACTGCTTATGAGCGCATTCCGGGCATTGGATGTCCTTGATCTCTTTGATGTTGATTTCGAAAGAATGCTCGCAGTCATCGCATTTCATTACAACAGGGATTCTTTCAATCTTGAGCTTCGCATTTTTCGCGATGGTGTCCTTGCTTAAATGATCAAAATATTTCTGGACCCATTCGTTCTCAAGATCACTGAGCTCACCTATTTTAAGTTGAATGGATATTATCCTGTTTGCACCATTTGTCTGTGCATGTCTGAGAACAATATCGAGGATTCTCTCTGTCACCTGAAGTTCATGCATATATAGTCCCTAACCCGGATAAGCCGGAGAGAAAAGTGACTAAAGTGATCTAAAGTGATCTAAAGTGCCTAAAATTCCTAAAATTAATGCTTCTTTAGCCTTGATGTCATCCATCTGATATCAAAATTTAAAACCAATCAGGCGCGGGCTGCTTTTACTGCTTCCATCATGGCTTTTCCATCTTTTGGGGGTTCAGGAAAACCGGGTTTAGTTGCCATTGCAATCGCTTTTGATGGACAGCCGGTTGCGCATACTGCACACCCAAAACACCTGTCAAGATCAACCTGGGGCACGTCATCTTCGCCCAGGATGAGGGCTTCAGGCGGGCATCGATCAATACACGTTTCGCATGCAACGCAGAGGTCCGGGTCGAAGTGCGGCTCAAAACCGGAGTTGAAAAACAAACCGGGTTGGGGTTTGGCAAGGGCTCTGTTTACGGCAACGCAATGCCAGCGATCGCAGTTGCAGATGAAATTCATACCTCCAGTCGTATCCTGCATGTTTTGACTCATGTGGATAAGACCGGCTTCTTCTGCCCGATCCAGTATTTCCCTGGTTTCTTTTTTGGTAAGCTTTCGGCCTCCCAACCGTTCAATGGCGAACTGGGCGCCCTGGCCGAATTGCATACACACGTCATTTGGCATCCCGTGGGTGTCTTCATCACGCAGGGCTGCCGCGTGGCGACAGAAACAGGTGGTAACGGCGATGGGGTCGGATTTGTCGATAAAGGTCTGCACCTGATCATAGGTATGGATTTGATTGCCCGGCTCAATAGTGCTATCCACAGTGATGACCCTGGCTGTGGGGAAAGTAGTCGCTGCGGGGTCGGTTTTGTCGTCAAAAGCCTTTTCATAGGCGTGTATGAGTTCCGCAATTTTTTTATCCCTCACGGTGGTCTTTCCGGGCATGAATTGAAATTCCAATATGCCGGGCATAAACCTCGCGCTCTGGTAAAACTGCGTTCCATCCGTATTTGCGGCCATGCAGATACCCTTGTTGGCCATCGCCTCAAGGATCTCTTGAATTTTCGCCTCATCTCTGCCCATTTCCTCTGCCATGACTTTGGCGGTAAAAGGCTTTCTGGGCATGGCATTGTTTATTTCAGCCTCTTCTGGTGTGAACAATTCCTCTACTAACTCGTAGAACTCGGGTATATCCATACCCGCATAACCACCCCCACGTTTTTTCATAACCTCCAACAACTCTCTGTATACTTCTTTGCTCATCTCTCTATCCCCTTCCTGAAAAGTATTAAAATTACGTACAATAATGATAAATTCGTAAAAAGTAAGAAATCACCTGTTTTTGTCATTCCCGCGAACGCGGGAATCCAGGGAAATCATTCCGCCGCGAGACTGGACTCCCGCTTTCGCGGGAGTGACGGCTTTGGATACTTTTTACGAGACCATCAATAATGAATCTTTCTTCAAAATGATAGCTTAAAATAACCCGTCAATCTTCCGATGGTCATTATTGGAATTTCGTACCCCTGAATAACTCCCTTTCAAGCCCCTATTCCTGTCCGCGGGATATCCAGAACGGAGGCGCCGCCTTTTAGCAAACCGGCTCTATGTCTGGATAGCGACATGTTGCCTGTGAGATTGAAAATAGGCATCCACCTCGGGTGGAACAGACGTAAACCGCACCACGTGCGCAAGTCTTTCATCTTTCGAACGTTCGATTACCTTCCCGTAGAAGTCCTTGACCGACAGTTTGTCGCCAATATCCCCCAGGTTCATCTTAAGGTTTGTCAGTGGTTCGAGCGGTTCGTCCAGGACAATCAGGGCGCTCTTTTCCGAAAGCCGGACTATTGACCCTTCGAGGCCTTTTCCCCTGACACTTTTACCCTCAAGCACCTTATAACGCAGTGGAATCTGTCGGGTTATATGTACCATAGCCGGGTCTCTTTCTTCTATAGCAAGGTTATAACGTCCGGAAATTCCACCCACCTCGTATATCGTCAGTGGGGCTTGGGCTCCTTTGGGAAGCACTTCCCTCTGGGCGTCAATACGCAAAATATCGCCAGCCTCGCTCAGCACGGACTGGGAAATGAGGATCTGCCCCCCCACGGTATAAGACTCTATTCTGCTGGCCATATTTACACCGCTGCCCACCACAGCATACTTGCTTCTTTTGCTTGATCCGATATTTCCTACTATCACCTCGGTTTCGTTCAGGCCAATTCCCATTTCTAACTCAGGTAGACCCTGGATGCGGTTCTCATTGTTTACTTCAGCCAAGGCGTTCTGCATATCTATTGCGCAGGCAATTGCCCGCTGGGCCCGGTCCGGCATCTCTTGTGGTGCACCAAAAATGATGAGTAAAGCGTCTCCGATGATCTCATTTATATTGCCGTTATATTTAAACACTACCTCGACCATGACCTCAAAATAGACATTGAGCATCTGGACAACCTGTTCAGGTTGAAGTCGCTCTGATAAAGCAGTAAAACCCCTCAGGTCCGTCATCATGATTGTCACTTCACGCCGCTCGCCGCCTAACTCCAGGGCCGAGGGGTTTTCGATGAGCGAGGTCATTACTTCTGTCGATAAGTAGCGACCGAACATTTTCTTGAGAAGGGCGGTCATTTCCGCCACTTTTGCTTCCCTATCCCTCCAGCGGGCGAAGATATAAGAAATAAGAAAGAGCATAAGGAGGAAGACCATAATTACAAAGGCCATGGTTCCAATGAAATGAAAAGTATTGATTTCCCCCCCGGTAAAAGGAGATGATAAATATAGTGGGGAGTAAGGAATCAGACCAGCCAGGGTGGCAATGGTGGAACCGACAGTCAGAACAGTGAAAGTCCCCAGCCACGGCATGGAGAGGTACGGTTCAAAAAGAAGGAAATTAAGAGCTCCGAGGGCCATGGCAAGAAGAAATGGTCCAGGGTGGGTAACCGGGCCGAAGGCATAGCATGCAAGAGACATATGGATTGCGTTGTACTGGATGACGATGTGTGCAAAAGCTCGATTCTGTGGAGAGCGCCGGCGCAACCACAGGCCGATAAACGCAAGCAGTATCAAGGGGGTTCCAATAGCTCGATTTATCTTATAGTACGATTGAACAAAGGGCCAGTTCACCCATGGCGACCGGTCGAAGTACATGGATGAAGCAATGCCAATTATAAAATTACTGACTCCTCCCACAAAGCAATACAGGGCTATAAGAAGGAGGCAGCGGTCAACGACGCTCCATTCAAGCGGGTTTCTGTTTTCGCGGTTATATCGGAGAAGCAACCCACCGATCAGGAGTGCAGAACCCAGAGGGACTGCCATACCAATCATTGGTTCCAGCCATAATCCTTCCATACAGAAACTCCTTGCCTTGGTAGTTCTTATCAGAACGTAAAAGCTTTTCTATGTGATGGTTTTCAGGATTCTTTCAGATCGGGTTATAGCTTACAACCAAATTGTCAAAAAAATCGGAATTGACCTATTGTCTGAACGTGAAACGTGAAATCTCCTCCTGGAGGGTTTTTGTGGCTTCGTTCAACTGTCCAATAGCAGCGTAGGTTTCTCTAAGGGACTCTATGGACTCCTGCAGGCCTTCGCTGAGATTTACCATGGCGGTGTTGATCTTCCGGGCACTTTCCGATTGATGACCTGTTGCCACGTTGAGCTCTTCAAAGCTGGGAGATTGCGCCTGAACCTGCGCAATGATTCGGGTCAACTGTGTGCTGATATTTCCAACGTCTTCGGCGCTTCGTCTGACCTCGTCTATAAATTTGTCCATTTCCATAACACCCGAAGCAACCGCCGATTCCATCTCCTGCACCATCTGCTCGATATCCAGAGTGGCCACGGCAGTCTGGTCCGCCAACCTGCGGATCTCCCGCGCCACCACTTGAAACCCGCGTCCGTACTCCCCGGCCTTCTCCGCTTCAATGGCAGCATTCAATGACAGCAGGTTTGTCTGATCGGCAACTTTGGTAATCGTGTCTACCACATGGGAAATATTGCCAGCCTTCTCGTTTATGGACGCTAACCTGCCGGATATGGACTTGGAGGCGGTTTCCATGCTGCGCATGGCCTCCTCCATTTTGGATAGATCTTTTTGGCCGCTGCTGGCAAACACCGCTGTCTCCTGGGACATGGATGCTACCCGTTGCATTGTCTCCACCAGATCGGTTGCAACGTGGGAGATATTCTCCACCGACTTTACCACCCGATCCGTAGACTCTAACTGGTTCGACATGGTTGTCTCCTGCTCCCTTGCCGTGGCTGCCAGCTCTGTTGATGAACTGGTCACCTGGATACTGGAAAGCTGCACCTGGCCAACTAAGGAATTAAGGTTATCGGTCATAGTATCCAAGGCACTAAGAAGATGACCTGTCTCATCCGAAGATCTGATCTTTACTTCGGCCGTAAAATCACCATCCGCAACCTCTTTGGCAATGTCAACGGCTTCTGAAATCGGCCCGCTGATACGTTTCGCTATCCAGATCAGGATCATGAAGGTTATGAACAGACCGATAAACGAAATCAGCAAGACCTTTACAAGGGTGTTCCGGATAGGTGCCGTTATTTCACCTTCAGAGACCCGCATGACAATCGTCCAGTCTCCTGTCTCAATTTTTGCCCCTGAAAAGATATAGGTCTTCCCGTCTAAAGGGTCAGTCTGTCGGATCAAAAGTGGGGGACCGGAATGTTTGTAAAAAAGATGGAGGAGATTTTTGTAGTCGGTTTCCTCAATATTTTGGGTCATCATATGTCTGTCAATACCCGTTTCAGCATCTTTTCCATCCCCCTCAGCCGTCTGTTGAAACTGGTTAAAGGTCTTTTTAGACACCAGATCCATAGTTGAAGAAATGATACGGCCCTTCCTACTGAGCAACACAAATGACGCCGATTTATATGGTTTAAGGCTTTGTAAATAGGCATGTATTTCTGTGAGGGCACGGTCAACACCCGCAATACCCACAAATTTTCCATTCACCACAATAGGGAAGGACTGCTCAACGATCATCTTACCTTCATAAAAATAAGGCTCGGTGATCATATGTTTCTCTTTGTTGTCAGAAAGGAATTTTTCTTTAGAGCCCTGATAATAAAGGCTGGTTTCCATATCAACAAGTGGATTGAGCTTGAATTTGCCCTTTTCGTTTCCATCGACAAACCAGTATGGAAGAAAACGCCCGCTCTTGCTCAGGCCTTTGGCGCCATTACCCGCTTTCTCAAGATATGCCGCATCATCCTGATCTGCATTTGGTTCATATCCAAAATATGAACCGGTAAACCCCGGGTTTTCTGTCAGGACATTCAAGGCGTACTTAGTGGAGGCTTCCCGTTTACCAAAAAGACCGCTTTTCTGGGCCAGTGCCATGGTTTTGGCAATGGTTACAGCCTCGAGATTTCCAAGCTCGATCCTGTTTGCGATGTCCTGAGTGTGTGTCCGGATGAGTTGATCATTGTCTTCAATCAGACTGATGTACATACTATGTGAAAATACGACAACAATCAGAAGAACTACAAGGGAGACAGCCGTGCCAAAATAGAAGATAAGCTTTCCTTTTATGCTCCCTGGGGCGATACGCCATTTTTTCACAGTGGACCTCCATGATTCAATATAGCATGGTGAACGATAGCATCAATTACCTTCGCCCAAATCTGGGGCGGGAAAATGTGTCCCATCCCTTCGATGATGAGCAGTTGAGACAGAAGCGAGAAGTAGATCCATTATCTCCGGGTTTGGTTGAGGCAGCTCATATAAGGGTGAAGTCTGCCGTTGACTCTTATGTCTTTTCAGGTTGCTCTATGGGGATCCTAAATTCAATTCTTGTGCCTAACTCTTTCTGGCTCCATATGTTAACGCTCCCCCCTAACATCCATGCTCGTTCTTCCATGGAGGACAACCCCATCCCTCTTTTGGCGAAATCTCTACCCATAGCCTCTTTCACGTCAAACCCCTTACCATTATCCTCTATGACGAAAGAGATTTCTCCGCCCTGCTTTCTTATTATAATCGAGGTGAGGGAGGAACACGAGTGTCGTACTATATTCGTAAAAGTCTCCTGGAAGATTCGGAAAACAAGAAGCCGCTGTTCATTTGTTAACAGGTTATCAATATTTACAATATCCAGCGATGTGTCGATGTCATGACTTTTCAAAGCATTTTCCACTAACCATCGTATGCCGGCAGTAAGCCCCAAATCGTCAAGGATTACCGGACTCAAATCCTTGCATATTCTACGAACATGTTCAATAAGTCCTACTATATGGTCCAGCATCGCCTGACAATCTGACCTTAACTCGGTCTGGTCTTCCTCCAACCCTTTTTCAATGAATGATGTTTGAAGTTTCAAGGCCAAGAGAGACTGTCCAAGTTCGTCATGAAGTTCCAGGGAGATTCGCTTTCTTTCTCTTTCCTGGGCCTTAAGAAGACTGGAAGATATAAGACGAAGTTCCTCCTCCGCCTGCTTGCGCTCTTCTATTTCAATTTTCAATTGTTCGTTCACTTTTACCAGCTGCCCGGTGCGTTCTTCCACTCTCCATTCAAGTTTATCATGGGCTTTCCTAAGCGCCTCCTCGGCTTGCTTCCGTTCTGCTATCTCTACCTGCATTTCTTTGGTAGCTTTCTCAAGTTCAACTGTACGTCCATTCACTATCTCTTCAAGACGATTACGGTGTTTCTTGAGTTCGAGATGGGTTCGAACCCTGGCTTTTACGATAGATGTGCTAAAAGGCTTTCTGATATAATCACCGGCACCAAGTCCAAGTCCCTTGTTCTCGTCATCCTCATCCTGTTTTGACGTTATGAAGATAACTGGTATATCTGACGTGCTCCTTTCAGCTTTCAGCCTCTTGCACACTTCGTACCCGTCCATCTCAGGCATTATGATGTCTAAGAGTATCAGGTCGGGGGGGGCTTGAGATGTGGCGATTTTCAGGGCATCTGCTCCATTATCAACCACGATGCATTCCCCGAAATCAGCCATTATCTTTCGCAACTTCTCCCTGCTGACGAGCTCATCATCAACGATTAGGATTCTCATGAGAGGCTCTCCTATATTTTCTCAGACAATGTGGTGATCGAAAAAGGCTCTTGGATAAAACCCGGACCCCTTGAACAGGAGGAAGGAGTCTTAAGGGGCTTGACTATCCTCGATCTATTTTTGATAGTCTCGTAAAAAGTCAAAAGTTAGAAATTTGGCGCAATTCTATTGGGGTTAACTGCTGCTAATAATTCGCAATTCCTGAATCCCTAAATCCCTCAATCCATGTAAAAAGGGCTTTTTACATGGGCATCATTTTTGTATGGTTAGATTCACGAAGTCATTTTCCTTTAGCCGGTAATAGCCCTTTTCGGTCATGCGGATGAACGGGATGGCCGCGGTGGAGAGGACATTAAGCGTTAGGTGGGTGAATGTGAGTGTTGAACCGAGAGAGGCTAAGGTTTTCTGAAAGGCCTCGAGTCGGCCAGCGATTTCCGGCATTTTGAGTTGTGATATAAATCCACCTATATTTAAGGGGATTTCGGCTAAGAAAGCGCCGTCCACACAGACAACTGCGCCTCCCTGGATCTCAATAATACGGTTTACGGCCGCTACGAGATCCTGGTCATTGGCGCCGACGGCCACGATGGCGCCGGCATCCCAGCAAAGGGTGGTTGCCGCGGCGCCCTTTTTCTGCCCCCAGCCCCTGATGAAGCCCACAAACTTTTCCCCTTGACCGCTCGTTCGTTCAATAAAAACGATCTTTAAGAGATCCCTTTCCGGGTCGGCCTCAAGCCGGCCGTTGATGACCTTAGGGGCTGCCTTTCCCTCCCGGGTGACCAGACCTCCTGGTTGAATATCTATGGTACGAATATCGCCCGGGCCGTGCACCGGGACGGCGAGGTCCGATGAAGAGACGGAATCTACTCTGACCGTTTTCAGGAGGTCGCCGTGATATGGTGTTCCCGGTATTTCAACTGCTGTCTTACCATTCCTGGCCACAACCCTGCCTTCTGAGATAACCAGCTCAGGTTTCATCATCCCATCTTCGGGAAGGAGGAGGATATCGGCATACCGTCCCGGTGCAATCCCACCCATGAGGTGATCAAGCCCGAAATGCTCGGCAGGATTAAGTGTGACCATCTGCACTGCCTCAATCGGTTTAAACCCCATATCAACGGCCTTTTGGATAACATCAATCATATACCCGCGTTTCACGAGGTCTATGGGGTTGGTCCCATCGGTCACTAAGATGACCCTTCGCAGGTCGATCCGGTCTTTAAGTGGAAGGATAATCTCCAGGTCCCGGCGGATGTCTCCCTCACGGATCATGGCGTAGAGGCCTAACTCCAACCGGGAGAGGACATCGTCTGTTGAGATGGCCTCATGGCAGGATAGGGCGCCGGCTCCGGCGTAGGCGGCCAGTTTCGTGTCAAAGGCGCCTGCTGCATGTCCCTCCACCGATTTCCCCGCTTTGAGGGTCTCTTGAATCAATTCCAGTACACGATTGTCACGGGTCATTATCGTACCCTGCCAGAAAGACTCGCCGAGACCCATGACACGAGGGTCTTGTAAGAGGTCTTTTATTTCATCCCTATTAATTAAGAGGGGTTCAGATGCCGGACTCAGAGAGACCATGGGTGGAATAAGACCATAGATCTTGACCGGCTGGTTTTCAATCTGATCGAGGAAGATCTTGAATCCTTCAGCTCCCAAAATAAAGACATAGGCTTCTGCCTCGGCAAAGTGGGTCGTAATACCGCATGGAATGGTATAAGCCAGGAAATCAGCTATGTCCCAATAGGTGGCCAGGTGTGTGTGGGCGTCTATGTAGCCCGGACACATGAGTCTGCCGCTGGCCTCGATAATCTCAGTATTTTTGCCAATGGTATGTCGGACGTCGGGCCCCACATAGGCGATCCACCTATCCTTGATGGCCACTGAGCGGCCGGGTAATATGCGACCTGTATAAACGTCCATCAAAACGCCGTCTCTTATGACAGTGTCAGCAGGTTCATGTCCTAATGCCGTATCTGCAATCCTTCTATTATTTTTTTCTCCTTTCATAGAGAATTCCTTTCAATCAGCTCCCAGGCCTTTTTGTGTGCAAAGATGACGAATTCGTAAAAAGTCAGAATGACCCGTTTTCGTCATTCCCGCCCCGCACTTGATGCGGGGCGGGAGTGACGGCCTTGAAGACTTTTTACCAGACCATCAAAGATGTTCATAGAAATTCCCCGCAGCAGGCTGTGGGGAATGTGGGTCTGGATATGTAGAGTATGCTAAAAGGCTTCTTCAGGGATGTCAATGGCTGAAGTGTCTTCCTGCTGGAAAGCGGTGTGTCTTGCGAAGACATTGGGCAGGATATTGCGGCAGAAGTATTTGACCGTCTCGATCTTACCCTTGTAGAAGATCCCGTCAGCCGAATCTGCTTCAACCCCTGAAAGCTTGTCCCGGGCGATAAGACCCTGTTCCAACATGATATGCGCCATGGCGGTTTCAGCAAAGCATTCTAAGAAACGGGTCGAACTCAGGGGGATGAGTGATAGCTTTCCTTCCTGGAAGTACTGCATATACTTCATGGCAAAGTCACCCGTGGCCTGGGCAGCCTTGAAAAGGAGCTTGGAATCAGCGCTGAAGTCATCATCCTCTTTGAGGTCTCCGGTAAATGTCATTATCTCCTGGACCCAGTCACGGAAGACCGATCCGCCCTTGGCACCGATTTTTCTCCCCACGAGATCAAGGGACTGGATATAAGAGGTCCCTTCCCATATGGAGACGATCTTGATGTCTCGAGCATACTGTTCCACGGGGAACTCGCTGCAAAAACCGACACCGCCTAAGACCTGAATGGCGTCACGGATCAGGAGATAACCGAAATCAGATGGGTAGGCCTTGATGAGAGGGGTCAGGAGTTCGATCCGCTGCTCTGCCAGTTCACGGCTGGCCTCATCGGGATCATGCTGCGCCACGTCTATGAAATACATGAGCTTCCCGATCATGGCACGGATCGCCTCTGTACCGGACTTGAGATTCATAAGCATACGTCTGACATCTTCGTGCTGGATAATGGGGACCAGGCCTGCATCCCGGTTTGTAAACAGAGGTCCCTGAACACGCTCCTTGGCGTACTGTCTCGCAGTATCATAAGCGCTTGCGATCATTCCCAGGGACTGTATGCCACAACCGATTCGGGCCTCATTCATCATCTGGAACATCTTGGCCATCCCTGAATTTGGTTCGCCTAAGAGAATCCCGCGGCAATTTCCGTTTTCACCAAAGTTCAGGGTGCATGTGGATGACCCGTGGATCCCCATCTTGTGCTCGATCCCACCACAAAAAACGTCATTTGATTCGCCCAGGGACCCGTCATTATTCACCCGGATTTTGGGTACGATAAAGAGACTGATCCCCTTGGTGCCTTCGGGCGCCCCTTCGATCCGTGCCAGGACGAGGTGGATAATGTTCTCGGTGATGTTCTGGTCGCCGCAGGTGATAAACCGTTTTGTCCCCTCGATCTTGTAAACGCGTGGGTCGTCCGCTTCCGGGTCAGGGACCGCCTTGGTACGTACCGAGCCCACGTCAGATCCGGCGTCCGGTTCGGTGAGGCACATGGTGCCACCCCATACGCCGGTGTACATCTTCTCGAGAAACAGGGCCTTATCTTCGTCCGTTCCAAAATTTTCGACAAGGCGGCCGTTACCCGTTGCCAGCCCGGGATAGGTCATAAAGGCCATGTTGGCTCCGGCAAAGAGCTCGCCCAGAAGGCCGCTCACCACTGCAGGGAGTCCCTGCCCCCCGAATTCAGGATTGCTCGAGTTGCCTATCCAGCCATTCTCAGCCATTATCTTCCAGCACGCGTGAAAAGCTTCCGGAACTTTAACTTCACCTTCTTTATAGGTGCAGCCTTCCCTGTCTCCATCCTGCATGCAGGGCCCCAGGACATCGCGACAGACCTTGAGGGCCTCGTCAATGATCATGCTGAAATCTTCAGTGGAAAAGTCTTTGTAGGCTTCATAAGCCAGGAGTCTATCAATCTCCAAGTACTCAAAGAGGACGAATTTAAGATCCCTGTCGTCTCTGTTAAAATAGTTGATCCCCATATGTTTCTGCCTCCGTGTTGCGTTTGCAGTTATATTTTCATGATTGATGGTTTCGTAAAAAGCCTCAAGGCTGTCACTCCCTCTGCGGCAGGATGATTTTCCTGGATTCCCGCTTTCGCGGGAATGACGAAAAGGGATCAGCGACTTTTTACGAGTCTGTCAAGATCGATAATATTATCCCGGTTTGGCACCAGGAGGAGTGATGAAACCATAGGAACTACATACCGGAGGCCATCACTCCAATACTCCAGCCTCCGGTCCGGATTTTTACTGCTGTTTTTCAATCGACAATCAACAATTGCCAATCATCAATCCCGAGGCTACCAATCGTACTCTTCTCTTTCGATAATGACAGCCACACCCTGGCCACCGCCCACACAGGCGTTGGCGCAGCCGTAACGTCCATTCTTTTCTTGAAGAATTCTGGCCAGGGTGCCCGTCAGGCGAATACCGGTGGCGCCTAATGCATGTCCGATAGCTATGCCGCCACCCATGACATTGACTGTTTCCGGATCAAGACCGAGCTCCTTTATGCAGTTCAGCGCCACAATAGCGAAGGCCTCGTTGATCTCCCAGAAATCTATGTCGGATGCCTCAAGCCCGGCCTTTTCTAAGGCCATCCTGCTTGCCGGGACCGGGCCCGCTCCCATGATGGTGGGATCGACGCCGGCAAAGCCGATGGATCTGATTGTGGCCATAGGCTTGAGCCCCTTCTTTTTCGCAGTCTCTTTTGACATGAGCACCATGGATGTGGCCGCCGCGTTGAGAGGGGATGAGATGCCCGCCGTTATCACGCCGTCCTTCTTGAAGGCGGGTCTGAGGCCGGCCATATCCTCAATGGTGGCGTTCTGCCGCACGGCCTGATCCGTATTCACGGTCATCACGGACCCATCGTCCTGGGGCGCCTCGATGGGCATGATCTCACCGTCAAAGAAACCTTCGGCCCGGGCCTTTTCGGCCAGGTTATGTGAACGGACACCCCACTTATCCATGTCCTCTTTTGTGAAGTCTGTCTGGGAAAAGAGCTTTTCAGCTGTCAGACCCATATTCATGGCTGTCATGATTTGCCAGTGGAAGTAGTCCTGGTTTGTAAAAAGACCTATATTCGGGGCAATCATTCCCCGGTCAACCGTATACCCACCCATCTGGACCCGGGTCATATGCTCGTAGCCGCCCACCAGGACGATGTCGGCAAAGTCCTGAGCGATTTCCATGAACGCGATCTGAATGCAGGCCATGGTCGAGCCACATTGCTGGTCTACGAATTTGGCCGGGATGGTCTCGGGAAGATTAGCGAGGAATATGGGGAATCGTCCACCGTATGCCCACTGCTCACCCACCGCCGTTGCACATCCCAAGAGAAAATCGTCGATTTCCTTGGCTTCAATCCCAGTCTTCTTGATAAGCTCCGGGAGAATTTTCGCCAAAAGCTCATCACCCCTCATCTTGCAGAACCAGTCCCTGGCCGGATCATTTGGCCGGGATCTTGACTGGGCTGTTCTCAGATAATCTACAATTACGACTTCTTTCATTTTAAAACCTCCCTTATCGATTTTGGTCCCGCTCTGCGGGATTAGATTTTGGATTTTGGATTGCGGCCTCCGGCCCGCCTACGCCCCCCTTCCAGCCCGGAGGGGAGGGATTTTGGATTGTATCATCTCAAAATCCGGGTACTCGAAGTTTTACAGATGTTCGTCCTGCTAATCTTGTTAATCCTGTCAAAAAAACAAACCAGCTAATCCTGGTAAAAGGTTTTTCCGGATTCGGCCATTTCCTTGATCATATCCGCGGGTTTGAAGCGGATACCGTACTGTTTCTCAAGCCTAAGCAGTTCGTCATACACGTTTTTGAGCCCCCACTTGTCGGCATACCGGAGTATCCCTCCCCGGTAAGGTGGAAAACCCGTGCCATAGATCATGGCCAGATCCATATCCCGAGGCCGGTCGCAGATTCCCTGTTCCATCATAAGCGCTGCCTCGTTGATACCAAGGGCCAGCATGGCATCCACTACCTCCTGCCATGTCATCTTTTTTGGGGTGACCCCCAGCTCTTTTAGATATCCCTTTACCGCGTCTATCACCTTCTGATTAGGCACCGGCTTGTCACCGCTGTAGTCAAAATACCCGGCGCCTGTCTTGCGACCGTAGCAGCCGATTTTGTAGACCACTTCGGTCAGGGGGTGTATCTTGTATCGTTCCCCCAATCTCCGTTCAAAGGTTTTCCCCACATGATAGTTGATGTCGATACCTGTGAGATCTGCCAGAGTGGCTGGGCCCATGGGCATCCCGAAATCAATCATGGCCTCTTCAATGACCGCGCCGTCCACGCCGTCGGCGGAGAGGAATACGGCCCCTCCAAAGAGGCCGCCCAACTGCCTTGAAACATAAAATCCCGGGCCGTCATTGACAACGATGGGGATCTTCTTGATGGCTCTGCCAAAGGCAACGCTGGTGGACAGGGTCTGGTCAGAGGTCTTTTCCGCGCAGATGATTTCCAATAACGGCATCCTGTCGGCGGGGTTGAAGAAATGGAGCCCGATCATCCGACCCGGATCTGTAAGGATTGTGGCCATATCCGTGATGGGGAGGGCAGAGGTATTGGTCCCGAAGATCACGTCAGGTCTGCATATTTTCTCAAGCTTTTTCCAGATATCCTGCTTGATATCCATATCTTCCAAAACCGCTTCGATAATCAGATCCACATCTTTCAGATCCTCAAAGTTGGTTGTGGTGGTGAGTTGATTCTCAATCATGCTGTCCAGGTCTGCCGGTTTCATCCTCCTTTTCTTTATGGGATATGCGAAGGTTTTGCGCAGGGCAGCGACCCCTTTATCGATCGCTTCATCGTTGATATCCCAGAGTACCGCATCAAAGCCCCCCTTGAACAGCAGGTTAACGATCCCTGAGCCCATGACGCCGCCACCCAGCATGGCGACCTTTTTGATCTTTGCCGGTTCAATCCCCTTGATCCGGGGAAGTTTGCCCGCGGCCCGGGTGTTGAGGAATATGCCTATAAGGTTTTTGGCCACGTCAGTGACCGCACAGTCGGCGAACAGCCCTACTTCCGTCTCTATATCGGCCTCTATATTATAGCTGAGGCCCTTTTCGAAGGCCTCGATCGCCTTGAAGGGTGCGATATAGCCCTTGGCCTTTTGCGCGGTCATCATCTTGGAGACATCGAGAAAGGCCTTTTTCTCTGAAGCGCTGGGAAGCCGGTCGTTCCTGTTACGGGTCATCCGGATCTTGAGGTTGAGCTCTCCTGAGATGAAGCGCCCTGCAGCTTTGAGAGCGGTGTCCAGCAATTCTTCCTGATCCACAATCTCATCCACGAGTCCTCTTGAATAGGCCTTTTCAGCCTTTATGGGTTTCCCTGCAACGATCATTTCCAGGGCGTTGGGGAGTCCGATAAGTCTCGGCAGACGCTGTGTGCCTCCGGCGCCGGGGATGAGCCCGATCTGCACTTCGGGCTGCCCCAGGTTGACCCCTTTGGCAGCCACACGGTAATGACAGGCCATGGCCGTCTCAAGACCTCCACCGAGGCAGTTCCCGTTTATGGCCGCTATCACCGGTTTGGGTCCTACCTCGATGCCGTTCAGAAACCTGGCTCCCATGAGGGCCCTCTCGTAGATCTCGTCTCTACTCTTTACGGCCTGAAGCTGGGTAATATCAGCACCCGCTATGAAATTTTTCCCCGTACCTGTAAGGACAATGGCCTTGACCCCGTCATTGCCAAAGGCCTCTGTTATGGCTTCGCCAAAATCCTGGGCCATTTGAGGGGACATCTGGTTTACCGGCGGGCTGTCAATAACGAGTATGGCCACGCCATCCCTGAGTTCCACCTTTATGGTTTTGTATTCTGTCCTCATAGTTTTTAACTCCTTCTGTGGTTTGTTAATTGTTTCCGAAAAGCCAGAGGTAAAGTTAATAGTTAATCGTTATTTGTTATTAGCTTACAGTACCAGATTCCAAT
>JACKQG010004139.1_pt1 | contig 17035 bp, 15 predicted proteins | sample 8237621 | NCBI WGS metagenome assembly JACKQG01 (sample SAMN15677084, study PRJNA649215) | marine metagenome | biome: marine; feature: Black Sea; material: saline water; isolation source: suspended particulate matter (SPM) from the Black Sea western gyre | collected 2013-06-09/2013-06-10 | depth...
CTAATTTAGGTCGGGCTTCGGCCTAAACCTGATTGCCGGGAGTCTCAAAGAGGCTCCCGGCTTACGTCCTCCCTGATAACAGGGATTCATTGGCAGCTACGAGCTGCTCTGCAGAAAGGAAACCATGAAGAACAAGGAACGTTACGTCTTCCTCGAATGTACGGAATGCCGCAACCGGAATTACACAACCGGTAAGAAGCAGCGTGCCGAGTACAAGCTCGAGATGAAGAAGTTCTGCAAGTTCTGTGGCAAGCATCAGGTCCACAGAGAAAAGAAACTCTAAGGCCAGCTAGTCTAAAGAAACGCAATGCTTTTCCGCTTTAAGCCAGACGAAGGAAGGAACGCGCGCCAGATTGCATTCTGGGGTGGCGAGGCCGCTGTTGCCTATGCATGCATGTCCTTCTCCGGGCTGTTGGATTCATCTTCTGGTATGCGCTCACCCATCTTTGAAGGGTTTGAGAGCTTGCCCATTTTTGGAGTCACCGTGAACGGCTCCAATCTCATTAGCATTCTTCTTTTCATTGTGATTTCCCTGTTCTGGGTCAAGCTGATCGCGAAAGAGAAATTCGCTCAGCATTTGATTGAGGTGGAGGGGGAGATGAGGAAGGTTACTTGGCCCACGTTTCAAGAGGCGTCAAACTCTTCGATCGTGGTGATCGTGACTGTGTTCGTGCTGATGGCATTCTTGTCTCTTGCTGACTGGGCATTGGGCAATCTCTTTAACGTCATACTTTGGGAGTCTTAAAGATGGCATTAGAGTGGTATGTCGTGCGCGTTGCAACCAACCGAGAAGACTCGGTTCGGGATAAATTGGTGCGTCGCATTAAGGGCGACGGCTTGGAGCACCGCATCCCACAAATTTTGGTGCCTGTTGAGCGCTTTTCTGAAGTCAAGAATGGCAAGAAGAAAGTGGTCAGCCGCAAGATTTACCCTGGCTATCTGATGATACAGGCCGCTCTTGGTGAGCAGGCTTCAGAGGCACAGGAGGACCAGGCTGTCTGGTTCGCGTTGCACGAGACTCAGGGTTTCGGCGACTTTGTCGGTGGTGGTGAAGAGCCAACCCCGATGACCCCCGACGAGGTCGAGGGCATTCTTTCGCGCATGCACGAAAGCGAAGACACACCGAGGATGGCCGTCCGCATTAAGCGTGGCGACCGGGTGCGCATTACAGAAGGTCCCTTCGAGGGCTTTGATGGTTCGGTGGAGGAAGTGGATGAAACCAAAGGGATTCTTCACATTTCCGTGACAATTTTTGGTCGTGCGACAGCTGTCGAAATCGACCACTGGCAGGTGGAAGCGGTCTAATACAAGATCAAATAAACCTGCCCTCGCAACTCAGTTGCACCCCGTTTGAACCACGATCTGTGGGAGGGAAAAAATGGCTAAAGAAATTACTGCAAAAATCAAGCTTCAGTGTCCCGCTGGCGCGGCCACTCCGGCGCCGCCGGTAGGTCCTGCTCTTGGTGCCCACGGGGTGCCGATTGGCGAATTCGTGAAGCAATTCAACGATGCTACTGCTGACAAGCGTGGCATGGTCATTCCAGTCGTGATCACGGTCTACAAGGACCGCAGTTTTTCACTGGAATACAAGTCGCCACCAGCTGCAGTTTTGCTGCTGAAGGCGGCCGGCCTTGAAAAAGGCTCCGGCATTGTTGGGAGCGAGATCGTCGGCCAGGTCAGTAAGGCCCAGGTCGCCGAAATCGTTGACATCAAGATGGAAGACTTAAACGCAGCGTCCCCGCAAGCGGCGGCGTTGATTATCGAAGGAACCGCGCGTTCCATGGGCATCGAAGTCGTTGACTAAGAGGAGTAAGAACCATGTCTCATAGTCGTCGTTACCGTGCAAATGCTGAAAAAGTAGACTCCACACAGGTCTACGCCATGGAAGATGCGTTCAGCACTTTGAAGAATTGCACCACTGCCAAGTTTGACGAAACCGTCGAAGTTGCAGTGCGCCTTGGAGTTGACCCTAAGAAGTCAGACCAAATGGTGCGAGGTGCAGTGAGCTTGCCTCACGGATTGGGCAAGGCCGTTCGCGTGATCGCTTTTGCAGAAGGCGATGTGGCGGAAGCATGTAAAGAGGCTGGTGCAGTGGAGGTAGGCTCCGATGACCTGGCTGAGAAAATCCAGGGTGGTTGGACCGACTTTGATGTCGTCATTGCCCACCCCAGCATGATGCGTGTCGTCGGCAAATTGGGTCGTGTACTCGGACCGCAAGGCAAAATGCCTTCGCCAAAGTCCGGAACGGTTACACCCAACGCAGCTGTAGCAGTCCAGGAGTTTATGGCCGGCAAGGTCGAATTTCGAGTGGATAGCGGCAGCAATGTTCACGTTCCAGTTGGCAAAGTTTCGTTCTCCAGTCAGAAGTTGGTCGAAAATGCCAGCGCCTTTTTGGATTACGTCGTAACCCTCCGCCCGGCAACCGCCAAGGGTGCTTACATTCGTACGGTCAGTGTTACCTCTTCCATGGGGCCTGGCTTGAGAGTGGACTACAAGCACTAAACCTCATTCCAAGAATTCCAGGAAATTAGCAATGGTTAGCACCATCAACAAATGGATTGTCCAAGAGTACTGCGAGGCAGTTAAGGACAAGGATGGGGTCGTCCTCCTTAGCATGGAAGGCCTTTCGGTAGAGGAAGCCCTCGGCTTGCGCAATTCTGTGCGAGCAACTGGCGCCTCTTTGGTTATGGGCAAAAAGCGCCTCGTGCGCGTTGCCTTGTCCGAATCCGGTATCGAATTCGATGATGCCGCGTGGGAAATTGGCAACTGTGCCCTGCTGGTCGGTGATGCAGAAAGTGCCATTGGTGCTTCTAAAGCAATCGAGGCCTTCTGTAAGCCGCAAAAAACAGAGCGCAAGATTACCTACCGGGCTGCCTACTTTGATGGCTCGGTCATGCCAGCATCGGAAGCCGCAGGAATTGCGGGGATGCCTGACAAAAATACTTTGCGCAGCATGCTCTGCGGCGCACTTAACGGCCCTGGCCGTCAACTTGCTGTCCTCCTTAAGGAGGTCGGCGCCTCAACCGCCCGCTGTCTACAGGCACGGGCGGACCAAGAGGACGCAGCCTGATCTCATTGATCCAGGCGCGTCTCGCTTCCCGCAATTCGCGAAATCCATCTAACTCTGAGTCCAAGAACCATGTCTGAAGAGACCCAAGCCACTGCCGATCTTGACTCAGACCTCTAGGAGCTCTTCCAGAAGCTCTCCGCACTCCCAATTGGTAACGCCGCTAACCTGGTCGAAGCAACAGAAGACCGTGTGGGTGTGAGCGCCGCCGCACCTGTCGCCGTAGCCGCCGTTGGCGGAGGCGAAGCTGGAGGAGACGCTGCTGAAGAGAAGACTTCTTTTGACGTCGTGCTGGAAGGCATCGGCGAGAAGAAAATCAACGTCATTAAAGCCGTTCGCGCCATTACTGGCCTCGGCCTCAAGGAAGCCAAAGCTTTGGTTGAGTCTGCGCCTGCTCCTATCAAGGAAGGGGTGTCCAAAGACGAAGCCGAAACTTTGCAAAAGCAACTGGAAGAAGCTGGCGCTACAGTCAAGCTTGCTTAATTCCTGCCGCTTCGGCTATCCGTCCCGAGCGGTTCTCCCCAAAGTCGCCCACTCGTCTGTGGGCGGCACGGGAGTATCTTGTGCAATCCTCACCCTATTGGGGTCAGGATTGCGTTTTGTTAGTCTAGGAGGGTCCTTTCAGCCTCTCCTGCGTTGCGGTTAGTAGCACGCCGCCCTCTACTCTTCGGTAGCTAGGCCATGTCCGTCGAAGCAAAGTCCATCTCCGACTTCGAGATTAGGGATTTCCGATCCTTCGGATTCAAAGATCCCTCCATTCTTCCAGGGCTTTCGGATCTTCAGATCCGTTCCTACCAAAGCTTCCTCCAAATGGGAGTCCCAGCCAAAAGGCGTAAAGCCGTTGGTCTAGAAGCCCTTTTCCGTAACGCATTTCCGATCGAAAGCCACGACAAGTCGATGGCTTTGGAATACATCGGTTATGCCCTCGGTCGACCACGTTACACCCCGGACGAGTGCCGGGAGTTGCGCTATAGCTATGCATACCCATTACGGGTGCGCGTCGCTCTGCGCAAAGGCGAGGAAACTATCGAGGAGGAAATTTACCTAGGTGAAGTTCCCGTCATGATGGGCGGGGGTGAATTCATCGTGAATGGCTCCGAGCGCGTAATTGTTTCTCAATTACACCGTTCGCCAGGCATTGACTTTGCGGTAGAAACCCTGGTCGGTGATAAAAAGCTTCACTCTGCTCGTGTGATACCGGAAAGGGGATCATGGGTTGAGATGATGGTTTCCGGCAAAGGCGCTCTGCAGGTCCGGATTGACCAGCAAGGCAAATTTTCCGCACTTACCTTTCTCCGCGCCTTGAAGCCTGAGTGGGGTAGTGATGACGCCATCTTGCGCCTCTTTTACCCAGTAGAAGAAGTGATTCGTAGTTCTTCCACCAAGGCTAAGTATGCAGCCAAGTTGGAGAATCAGCGATCGCTGGGTCAAATTCGCGATAACCGCACCGGTGAGGTGTGGGTGGAAGCTGGCCAAGTGATCACGCCGGAGGCTGCAGAACGCGTCGCCGCGTCCGACTTGAAAAGCATCGAAGTGCTTTCCAACAGCGTGGACTTCCAGAAGGAATTCCCGTGGCAGGACGACAGCCTGATTTTGGATTCGATGCGCGAAGACACTGCGTCTTCGCATGAAGAGGCGCTGGCTGCAATCTACGCCAAATTGCGTCCTGGCAACCCGATCCAACTCGAAAAGGCGCGGGACCTGATTCACGATCGCTTCTTTGATAACAAGCGCTATAGCTTAGGCCGCGTCGGCCGTTTCCGGATTAGCCGGAAATTCCGCCGTCCTGCCGAAGCGGATAAGGGGCCGACCACTTTGATGCCAGACGACATCTTGGATGCCGTGCGCTATCTGTTGGGTCTGCGGGCTGGCATAGGTGAAATCGACGATATTGACCACTTGGGCAACCGTCGTGTACGCACCTTGGCTGAACTTGCATCCGAAGAATTCCGCAAGGGTTTACTCAAAGTCTCTCGTGCAGCTGTGGACCGCATGTCCCAGCAAAGCGACACCGAAACGCTGACCCCACGCAGTTTGATTAACGCAAAGGCGTTCTCAACTGCCGTCGATCAGTTTTTCGCCCGGGGTGAATTGAGCCAAGTCGTAGACCAAACCAATCCGTTGAGTCAGCTGGCTCACGAACGGCGTCTGTCGGCGCTGGGTCCGGGTGGTTTGAACCGTAAGCGTGCCGGCTTCCAGGAGCGAGACGTTCACATTTCGCACTACGGTCGTCTTTGTCCCATTGAGACTCCTGAAGGTGCCAACATTGGCCTGATTTCATCTCTGTCGCTGTTCGCGGTAGTTGATGATTATGGCTTCCTGACCACCCCATACCGACGTGTCAAGAATGGCGCGGTTTTGGATGAAGTTGCGTTTTTGCGGGCTGACGAAGAATACGAACGAATCTTCGCTCCGGCAGACGCCCCAGTCATCGAATCCCAGATTACGCCTGACGAAGCCGGCTACGCGATGTGCCGGTTCCATGGCGAATTCATGCTTAAGGATGTCAACGAAATCGAATTCCTGGATATTGACCCAGGGCAGATTTTGGGCATTTCGGCTTCGCTGATTCCCTTCCTCGAGCATGACGATGCAAACCGCGCCTTGATGGGTTCGAACATGCAACGTCAGGCAGTGCCGTTGATTCGTACCGAGCCGCCATTGGTGGGCACTGGTATTGAACGTGCGGTTGCTGAAAACTCGGGCTGGGTAGTCAAGGCGCAACGTAGCGGTACCGTTGAGTACGTCGACGCTGACCAAATTAAGTTGGTCGAGGAAACTGAGCCTTACCACCTGCGTAAGTTCAAAGGTACCAACGAGCACACCTCCTTAAATCAAAAGCCTTTGGTGAAGATTGGGCAGAAAGTTTCCCGGGGCGAGATTCTGGCCGACGGCCCGTGCACCAACGCAGGGGAGTTGGCAATTGGTAAAAACCTGTTGGTCGCCTTCATGTCATGGGAAGGCTACAATTACGAGGATGCAATTATTGTGTCTGAACGGTTGGTGAAGGATGACGTTTTTACCTCGATCCACATCCACTCTTTTGAAGCCGAGATTCGGGAAACGACTCTAGGCAAGGAAGAGTTCACGCGTGACATTCCGAACGCGGGTGAGCGCGCCCTACATAACCTAGATGAATTCGGCATCGTCCGGATTGGAACTCGGGTAGGTCCGAACGACATCCTGGTCGGTAAAATTGCACCGAAATCCAAGACTGAGCTGACGCCAGAAGAACGTCTGCTACACGCGATTTTCGGTCGTGCCGGCGAAGACGTGAAAAACGTTTCGCTGAAATTGCCAGCCGGGGTGCGCGGCGTAGTCATTGGAGCGCAACGTTTCTCGCGTAAGGTCAACATGACCCCAGGCGAACGGCGTGAGGCTCACGAACAGATACGTCGCATTGAAGCCGAGTACGACCACGTTTTGCGTGCCGAGTTGTCGGCATGTGTACGCGAGTTGTCTGAGTACCTTGAGGTCGAATTGAAGCTGCCCAAGGCACGCAAGCCGATCGAGATTACCGAGGCAACCTTGTTCGGCGATTTGATGACCCTTCAGGAATTTTTGAAGTCCTATTCGGAAGGGTTGGATCAACCAGCGCGTCGCAATCGGGCTGAAGAAATCGTGCGTTCCCACATGGATCGCATTGAAGACAAGGAAGCTTGGAAGACCAAAATGGCCAGCCGCCTAAGCCGCGGCGACGACTTGCCAAACGGCGTGTTGGAAATGGTAAAGGTTTACATTGCTACCAAACGTAACTTGTCGGTAGGCGACAAGATGGCCGGTCGTCACGGTAACAAGGGTGTGATCTCGAGGATCTTGCCCGCCGAAGACATGCCATTTTTGGCAGATGGAACGGCGGTGGACATCATCCTCAACCCGCTCGGCGTGCCTAGCCGAATGAACGTTGGTCAGATCCTGGAGACCCACTTGGGCTTAGCCGCCAGCAAGGGGCAGTTCCGGGCGATTACTAGCGCCTTTGACGGCGCCTCCGAGGCCGACATCGAAAAAGCTCTAGAAGAGTTCGACCTGCCCGTTTCCGGCACCAGCCGCCTTATGGACGGGCGCACTGGTTCCGCATTCGAACAGGAGGTTTGTGTGGGCTTCATGTACATGTTGAAGTTGCACCACCTGGTTGATGAGAAGGTGCACGCTCGCTCCACTGGCCCTTACAGCTTGATTACCCAGCAACCCCTGGGTGGAAAAGCGCGCTTTGGTGGACAGCGTTTTGGAGAGATGGAAGTTTGGGCGCTGGAAGCCTACGGCGCTGCTTACCTCCTCCAGGAATTGCTCACCGTTAAGTCAGATGACGTTGACGGCCGGACCAAGATTTACGAATCCATGGTCAAAGGCAAGAACATCCTCGAATCCGGCACTCCGGTGTCCTTCGAGGTACTCATGAATGAAATCCGCGGTCTTGGCCTGAACATTCAGCTCGAGAACGACGAACAGTAACTGTCCAACAAGGGAACTAGCCAGCAACATCCATGGTACAGCCAACTGATACTGCGACAACCGCACCGGTACCCCCGGTTCCGCCCTCTCCAGTTTCTGCCGTCGACCGCCGAGACGCATTAGCCGTTTCGATTCGTTTGGCCTCTCCGGAGGACTTCCGCTCTGCTTCATTCGGTGAAGTAAAGAAGCCGGAGACGATTAACTACCGAACCTTCCGTCCTGAAAAGGATGGGTTGTTCTGCGAGCGCATTTTTGGTCCTGAACGGGATTACGAATGTGCCTGTGGCAAATACCGCGGCCAAAAGCACATGGGAATCGTGTGTGATAAATGCCAGGTCATGGTTACGACTTCGCGAGAACGTCGTAAGCGCATGGGTCACATTAACCTTGCCGCAAAAGTTGCCCACATTTGGTTTTTCTCGGTTACCCCGAGTCGGATCGGCAATTTGCTCGGCATGAAAAAGACTGAGCTGGAGCGCGTGATCTATTTCCAAGATTACGTAGTCATCGATCCGGGCGAGTCTGAGTACAAAAAGTGCCAGCTAGTGACCGAGGATGAATGTCGACGGTCCCGGGCTCAGTTCGGTAGTTCTTTCCAAGCCTCAATGGGAGCAGAGGCGATTTCAGATTTGTTGGCTAGCCTCAATCTGGAAAGCTTGGCGATTGAGCTGCGCGAAAACCTGAAGAACTGCAATTCGAAGCAGCGCATGACCGACATCATCAAGCGGTTACGTACCGTCGAGATGTTGCGGGATTCCCCAAACGATCCTTCCTGGATGATTTTGGATGTGGTGCCGGTTATTCCACCGGAGCTGCGCCCGTTGGTGCGATTGGATTCAGGTAACTTTGCAAGTTCTGATCTCAACGACCTGTATCGCCGTCTGATCAACCGCAACAACCGATTGAAGCGATTGATCGAGCTGAACGCCCCTGAGGTCATCATCCGGAACGAGAAGCGGATGCTGCAACAGTCGGTCGACGCTTTGTTCGACAATGGTCGGTGCAAGCGTCAGGTGATGAGCACGTCGAATCAGCCGCTGAAGTCGCTGACCGACATGATCAAGGGCAAGCAGGGCCGCTTCCGTTTGAACCTGCTCGGTAAGCGTGTTGACTACTCAGCGCGTTCGGTAATTGTTGTTGGCCCTGAATTGCGCTTGCATCAGTGTGGTTTGCCCAAGGTCATTGCGTTGGAATTGTTCCAGCCGTTCATCATTCGTCGCTTGAAGGAGCTGCGCTTAGCGGAGACCATCAAGGCTGCGAAGAAGATGTTGGAACGCCGCGAAGAAGCCGTTTGGGATATCCTGGAAGAGGTCAGTCAAGGCCACCCCGTGCTGCTAAACCGCGCACCGACCTTGCACCGCATGGGCATCCAAGCCTTCGAACCTGTACTGGTTGAAGGGAACGCCATTCAAATCCACCCGTTGGTCTGTCAAGGTTACAACGCAGACTTTGATGGTGACCAAATGGCGGTGCACTTGCCGCTTTCGTTCGAAGCTCAAATTGAAGCTTCGACCTTGATGTTGGCGTCTAACAACATTTTTAGTCCGCAAAGTGGCAACCCGATTGCGTCGCCTCACCAGGACATCATTCTTGGCCTTTATTACATGACCGCTAACCGCGGCGAGGCATTGAATGAATGGACTAAAGAAGGGCGCATGGACGGAGTCTATGCGTCGTTGGATGAAGTGCTGTTGGCTTATTCCCATGGCCACTTGGAAACCCACTCGGCCGTCAACGTTTACTTCCCTGCTGGAAGCATGCTTATGGAGCGCCATGGCTCTCCGATTCGCACCTTGCAGAAGGATGAGTTGATGATTACCACGCCGGGCCGGGCCATCGTTAACGATGTCTTCCCGGTGGGCATGCCTTATTACAACTACCCGTTGGATAAGCGCGCCATTCATGACCTGATCCACGACTGCTACAGCTTGTGTGGACGTGGCAGCACTTTGGATTTCTTGGATGACCTCAAAGCGATGGGCTTCAAGAGCGCGACGCGTTCTGGCCTATCCTTTGCTAAGGGCGATATGTTAATCCCAGCTACCAAGTGGGAGATCATCGCCGCCACTCAGGTGCGGGTCGACAAAGCACAAGCGGATTTCGTAAAGGGTCGGATTACCGACACCGAACGTTACGCCCACGTGCTTGACCTTTGGACTTCGGCGCGGGATGAGATCTCCGGCGACTTGTTGAAGGACCTGCAAGCTGAGCGTCGCAACGGCAAGCCACACCTGAACCCAGTATTCGTCATGGCGCACTCCGGTGCACGTGGTGGTGTGGATCAGATTCGCCAGCTTTCAGGCATGCGGGGTTTGATGGCCAAGCCTAGTGGTGAAATCATCGAAACCCCAATTCGTGCAAACTTCCGTGAAGGCCTACGAGTGCTGGAGTATTTCTCCTCCACTCACGGCGCTCGTAAGGGTTTGGCGGATACGGCGTGGAAGACGGCTGACTCGGGTTACCTCACTCGTAAGCTTGCTGACGTCGCCCAAAACGTGGTCATTAATATGCATGACTGCGGTACTTTGGGTGCTGTAACTAAGGAAGCGGTATATCGCGGTGAAAAAATGGTTCTGGAGCTTTCGCGCGCCATTCGTGGTCGCGTCGCTAGAGACACCATCCGCGACCGTGTAACCGATGAGTTAGTGGTCGAGGAGAACCAGGTCATCGCACCTGAGATTTCACAGCGCATTGAAGGCTTGGGTTACACCAAGATTCGCGTGCGTTCCCCGCTGACCTGTGAAGCCAGCCAAGGTGTTTGCGCCTTGTGTTACGGCGAGGACTTGTCGCGCGGTGCTTTGGTCGAACAAGGGCTGGCCGTCGGCATTATTGCCGCGCAGTCGATTGGAGAGCCAGGCACCCAGTTGACGATGCGTACCTTCCACATTGGTGGTACTGCAAGTCGTGCGGTTGAAGTGTCATCGACTCGCGCCCGTCGTGGCGGCACCGTTGAGTTCTATGAGTTGCGCTCAGTGCGTGACCCCGAAAATGATCTGGTGGCCCTTTCCAGAACAGGCGCGATCATCGTGCGCGACGCAAAAGGTCGCGAACTGGATCGTTACGACGTGCCATTGGGCGCGCGTATCGCTGTTGAGGATGGCGGCAAGGTCAAGAAGAGCGGCAAACTCCATGACTGGGACCCTCACTTCATGCCAATTCTTGCTGAACACGATGGCACCATCCACTTTGAGGATGTCATCGATGGCAAGACGATGAAGATTGAGGAGGACCCGATTACTGGCGTCAAGCGCACCAAAATCGTGCAGTCGCGGGGCGACTTCCATCCTCAGGTTCACATCCTTGGCCCCGAAGGCGAGGTGTTGCACTACTCCACGTTGCCTGACAACGCCTACGTCGATGTTTCTTTAGGCCAAGTTGTGGTTGCTGGTACGTTGCTGGCGAAATCACCACGGACCGCTGCAGGTACTGCTGACATCACTGGTGGTTTGCCGCGGGTAACTGAACTGTTTGAAGCTCGTACTCCTAAGGATCCGGCCATCATGGCGGAAATCGAAGGTTTGGTGGAGCTGGGCGATAAGCGCCGTGGCAAACGCGTCATCATCGTTCGCAACGCCGACACCGAGGAAGAGCGCGAGCACTTGGTGCCGCTGACCAAGCACCTGCGGGTGCACACCGGCGACCGCGTCCGAGCAGGCGACGCCCTGGTAGATGGCGCGAAGCCACCTCACGAGATTCTTTCCGTGCTAGGTGAGGAAGACGTTCAGCGCTACCTGACGGAAGAAATTCAAAGCGTTTACCGTGCTCAAGGTGTGGTCATCGATGACAAGCACATCGAAATCATCGTGAGTCAGATGATGCGCAAGGTACAGATTACCCTTCCGGGCGATTCTAACTTGCTTCCGAACTCGTTGGTCGACCGTCACGTATTCCGGGCCTTGCACCAGAGCCTGCTTGATGCGGATAAGACACCTCCAACCCGCCAGCCAGTGCTGATGGGTATTACTAAGGCCTCCGTTCAGTCCGAATCTTTCATCTCGGCTGCATCCTTCCAGGAGACCACCAAAGTGCTCACTGAAGCCGCATTGCGTGGCAAGGTGGACCAACTGCTGGGCCTGAAGGAAAACGTAATTCTCGGCAACCTGATTCCTGCGGGAACTGGCTTCCGAGGTCTACTGCGCACCCGTGTGCAGAAAACTGTCGACTTCTCCCAATTTGCCGATGCAATGGCCGATTTGCCGATTCCTGGCGATCTACCCATGCCAAAGAAAGAGGCCGCACCGGAGGCGGAGGCCGAATAAGCCAATAAATTCGCCTTGTTGGGCATGAGAATGTGCAGCAAGGCTTGACTACTGCGTTAAATCCCGTAAAATTTGACGCCCAATCCTGCCCGAAGACAGGTTTGATTTCCTAACAATGCCAACCATCAATCAACTCGTCCGCAAGGGCCGCAAGCCCATTCGGAAGAAGTCCAAAAGCCCTGTGCTGGACAAATGCCCGCAAAAACGGGGCGTTTGTACACAGGTGAAGACCATGACGCCTAAGAAGCCGAACTCGGCTTTGCGTAAGGTCGCTCGTGTACGTCTGTCCAACGGCAAAGAAATTACCGCATACATCGGCGGTGAAGGCCATAACCTGCAGGAGCACTCCATCGTTTTGGTGCGCGGTGGCAGGGTTCGTGACCTTCCTGGTGTACGTTATCACGTCATTCGCGGCACGCTAGACTGCGCTGGGGTTGATGATCGCAAGCAAAGTCGTTCCAAGTACGGTGCTCGTCGGAGTTAAGGCTGTATAGCGAAATAGCAAGATGCCACGTAACTACAAATCAACTTCCAAGTACCAGAATCCGGATCCGAGGTACGGTTCCATGGTTGCTACCAAGTTCATTAATCAAATAATGACCAGTGGTAAAAAAAGCATCGCCATGGAAATTTTCTACCAAGCCTGTCAGGCTGCTTCCAAGAAGTTGGAAGATATACCTGCTGAGCAAGTGTTTTTGACCGCGCTTGACAACGTGATGCCACGCGTCGAAGTTCGCTCGAAGCGGGTCGGTGGCTCCAACTACCAGGTGCCGCGCGAGGTTTCACCCAACCGTGCTCAGGCATTGGGCATACGCTGGATTGTGAACAACGCGCGAAAAAAGAAGGGCATGCCGATGGCACGTCGCTTGTCCGCCGAGTTCGTGGATGCATGTAACAACACCGGATCTTCGGTCCAGTGGAAGGAGAACGTGCACAAGATGGCCGAGGCCAACCGCGCCTTCAGCCACTTCGCTTTCTAGGCAAGCAAAATTGCTCTGCCTTCGGGTTGAAATCACGGGCGGCCTTTTCGGCCGCCCGTTTCTTTTTAAATGGACCATTCGTTAATCCTGTTGCGGCTGAACAAAGAGTCGCCTAAAAAGTGTTCGCTGACGCCGCTGCGTCAGAGGCACGATTTGCCCGTGCGCTGGATCCATTGTGTGCTCGGTGAGCGAGTCGAGATCGGCGCTGCGGTTTTGCTTCATCCGGAAGGGGATTTGCTCTCACCGCAAGATCAAGATTTGCCTTTGCTGCTGATCGACTCATCTTGGCGAGATCTGCCTCGGGTGCTGCGTGGAGTCCAGGGAGATTTGCGTTTGCGCCGTTTGCCGAATGGCTTGCGAACCGCCTATCCGAGGCATTCCACAACATTTCAGGATCCGAGTAATGGTTTGGCAAGTATCGAAGCCTTGCACGCCGCGTGCGCCATGCTGGGCCGTCGCGATGATTCTTTGCTGGATGGATATTATTGGGCCGATGAGTATCTGCGCTTGAACGAGGATTTATTGGCCACGCCTGCGTAGAATTCCCAGATGGATTTGGCCCGAGTGCGCAACATCGGCGTTGTCGCTCACATCGACGCTGGCAAGACTACGGTTACGGAACGGATTTTGTTCTATACCGGAGTGGAGCACCGCATTGGGGAGGTTCACGATGGAACAGCAACGATGGACTGGATGGCCGAGGAGCGGGAGCGCGGAATTACCATCACCGCCGCAGCTACCACTTGTAAATGGCGCGATCATTTCCTGCAGATTATTGATACTCCTGGGCATGTAGATTTCACTGTGGAGGTGGAGCGGTCGTTGCGAGTGCTCGATAGCGCAGTCGTAGTCTTGGATGCTGTTGCGGGTGTGCAAGCGCAAACGGAAACGGTTTTGCGGCAGGCGAATCGCCACCAGGTTCCATTGTTACTGTTGGTGAACAAAATGGATCGGTTGGGGGCCAACGCTGAGCGCGCGGTGGATTCAGTTCGGCAGCGACTTGGCCTGCAGCCTGTCCTTGTTCAGCTCCCAGTCGGGGCGGAACATGGATTTGAGGGAGTGATAGACCTTATTGAAATGGAGGTCCTGCGTTGGCATGGCGAAAATGGCGAAACGGTCAGCCGCGGCGAGATTCCGGCCGAATACCAGCAGCAAGCGGAGGCGGCTCGCGATTCGATGTGTTCCCAAATTGCCGAGTGCCGCGACGACTTGACCGACACATATTTGGAATCCGGAACCCTTAGTAGCCAACAAATTCATAGCGGCCTGCGAGATGCGGTACGTCGGCGCACGCTGGTGCCAGTAATGTTTGGTGCCGCACTGCGCAATATTGGGGTGCAACCGCTGATGGATGGGGTCATCGATTGGATGCCCTCGCCATTGGAAAGGGGCGAGGTTTTAGCCCACAATTTGGATGGCGACGAAATCCTGTGCCCGCCCGATCCGAAAGCCAAGCTTTCGGCATTGGTGTTTAAGATCTTCCATGAAAAGTATGGCGACCTGCACTATTTGCGGATTTACTCCGGCACTTTAAAGGAACGCCAGCGCCTAGTCGTAGCCAGGACGGGACGGATTGAGCGGGTGGGCCAGATTTTGCGTATGCATGCTGAGCACCGTGAGCAACTCGCTCAGGCAGGGCCGGGCGAAATCGTTGCCGTCGCTGGCCTGAAGTTTGCGCAAACTGGCGATAGCTTATGCGTGAAAGGCGAAGAGGTCTTGCTCGAGGCAATGGTTTTCCCTGCCGCGGTGATGAAGCTGACGGTTGAGGCTCGCGAGCCATCTCAATCTGATCGCATGGTAGAAGCTTTGGCCCTGCTGGATCGTGAGGACCCTACTCTTCATCTCAGTCACGATGAAGATACTGGCCAGGTCCTACTTTCCGGGATGGGGGAGCTGCATTTAGAGGTAGTCCTGCATCGTTTGGCCGCCGAATTTGGGGTGGAGGCTTTGACCGGAAAGCCGCAGGTTTCTTATCGGGAAGCGCTTCTCAATGAATGCGAGGGTACCGGTCTGGTTGAGATGCCGGCAGATGACGGAACTCATCGGGTGGAGGTTGCGGTGCGCATGCGGCCGATTGATTCGACAACTGTTCGCGTGAGCCCGACCGCAGCTTGGCAATTATTGCCGACTGCAATGCGAGAAGAATTGGAACAAAAAGGCTTCCAGAACGAGGCCGGTCCGCTCGGATTCCCGTTGGTAGGGGTGGAAGTCCAGGTGGAAGCGGTTATTTCGCAGCCTGAAGGCGAAACACCCGCGGCGCAGGCGGTGGCTGGGGCTCTGAGCCGGGCTATGGCGTCAGCATTGCGGGGAAATACGGAATTGCGCGAGCCAGTGATGACGGTGGTGGTAAATGTGCCAGAAAGCCACATGAGCGGGGTATTGGCCGATCTGAATGCCCGCGGTGGGGAGGTGCTTGGGATCGATTTAGAGCTTTCCGAGGTGCGTGCCCTGGCTCCTCTGGCGGAAATGTTCGCTTATTCGACGAAATTGCGCAGCCTCACCCAGGGCAAAGGTGAGTTCGTATTGGAGCCGGCTGGCTTCGCGGTTCCATCCGAGGCAAGGCTACAGGGAATTCTGCAATCTCTGGGTCTTTGTTAGCCGATTTCCAGGGTTAGGCTTGACCCCTGGGGATCGACTATTAGAATACTTGGCCCAATTCCGGGACAGCTCCGTGGAATCTGAACCTAACTGCAGCCGGCACTTTAGCCTTGCAGCGGATAGAAGAAGCGGAGCTCGCGGTACATACCCATGGTTCAGAAGATTAAGATCAGACTCGAGGCCTACGATCATGAGGCCATTGACCAGGCCACAGAGTCGATTATGGAGGCTGCACGGCTCACTGGCGTGCAGGTTTCAGGCCCGATTCCTCTTCCGACGAGGGTTGAGCGCTACACCGTTCTGCGCTCACCGCACGTGAACAAGAAAGCACGGGAACAGTTCGAGATTCGCACCCATAAGCGTTTGCTCTATTTACTGGACCCAACCCCGCAGACTGTAGACGCCCTCAATCGTCTGGTTTTGTCTGCCGGAGTAGACGTACGCATTAAGGCCTAACGTTTATTCCAACTCCCGCAAGTCCGCTTCCAGGCGTACCTGGCCGGACCTCTGCGATTTTCTCGGATGGATACCGAGGTGCAATAATGACCAAGAAATTCTTACTAGCCCGCAAGAAGGGCATGACCCAGATTTTCCGCGAGGACGGCAACGTTGTGCCAGTCACCGTTTTGGAAGTGGGTCCATGCACTGTCACCGGGATTCGCGACAAGAGTCGTGATGGCTACCGTGCAGTGCAGCTAGGGTTTATCCCGGCTCGCGCCAAGCACGTAAATAAGCCTCAGCTGGTGGCGGCTGAGAAAGCTGGCGTGAAGCCATTTCGTGTGCTGCGGGAGTTTCGCGTTGAAGCTACTGACGCCTATGAAATCGGCCAAGAAATTACCGCCGATTGGTTCGAGATCGGCGACATTGTTGACGTTATCGGAAGGTCCAAAGGTCGTGGTTTCGCTGGCACCATTAAGGCGCACGGCTTTTCCCGCGGTCCTGAGACTCACGGCTCTCAAAACGTTCGCCAGCCTGGCTCGATTGGCCAGTGTGCGTCACCTAGTCGCGTCTTTAAGGGCGCGCGTATGCCGAAGCACTTTGGTAATGCTCGCCGCACGGTGAAAAATCTCACCGTGGAAGGGGTGGACGTCGAGCGCGGTTTGTTGCTGATTCGTGGTGGAGTGCCTGGTGCACCCAACAGTTTGCTGCAAATCCAGACGGCGAAGACTGGAGGTAAGAAATAATGACTACAGTCGCAACATACGATGTAGCCAAGGGCTCGTTGGGTGAGCGTGAATTTTCCGCTGATCTAGGTGAGAAGCCTCTTTACCGCACCATGAAGGAGGTCATTGTTCAGTGCCAAGCTAACCGGCGCCAGGGCGATGCACATACCAAGGTGCGTAGTGAATTGGCTGGTCACAAAAAGAAGCCGTGGAAGCAAAAGAAGACTGGCCGGGCTCGTGCGGGTGACCGTCGCAGTCCATTGTGGGTAGGTGGTGCAACCACCTTCGGTCCGCGCAATACCCGCCGTTGGAGTTACTACCTGCCTCGTAAGCAGCGTTTGGTTGCTTTGCGAAGTGCCTTGTTGGGCAAACTTCAGGATAGTGAGGTTAAGGAATTGATAGGCCTTTCGCTGGATGCTCCAAGCTCCAAGGCTGTGCGGAAAGTGATTGCAGACTGCGCCCCAGTGGGCAAGGTGCTTTTCCTGACCGCCGAGCATAATCAAAACCTGTGGAAGT
>JACKQG010004140.1_pt1 | contig 17034 bp, 13 predicted proteins | sample 8237621 | NCBI WGS metagenome assembly JACKQG01 (sample SAMN15677084, study PRJNA649215) | marine metagenome | biome: marine; feature: Black Sea; material: saline water; isolation source: suspended particulate matter (SPM) from the Black Sea western gyre | collected 2013-06-09/2013-06-10 | depth...
ATGCGCCTGCGTCTGAATATTTCACGGGATTGGTGGATGGAATTGAACGGGAAGAATAGAATAGAGTGGGAAAATATACGGATGGTTCCTATCCTGCACAACAGGGTGGAATTCGCCCTGGAAGTAAGAAAGGCATTTCAAGAGTTCAAGCCGGATCATGTGGCCGTGGAGTATCCGGATACGTTAAAGGAGAAGATCATTGACGGAGTCAAAAGACTCCCCCTCCTCTCTGTGGTCCACTACGAGGAAAAGGATGGGGCCTTTACCTATCTTCTTTTGGAGCCCACTGACGGTCAGATAGAGGCAATTCGATTAGGACTTTCAGAGCATATCCCCCTGCATTTTATTGACCGGGACACAGAAGGATATCCTCCTGACTTTACACCCATGCCGGACCCCTATGCAATAACAAGGATAGGCCATCTTGTCTACTGCCAGGCCCGCATAAGAATGGCCCGGACTCATGCCCTTTCCCACGAAGATACCCTCAGGGAGAAGACCATGGCCTATCACCTTCAGCAACTCAGTAAAACAGGTAAAAGGATCCTTTTCGTGGGTGGGTTGTCTCATACTCGCGGGATATTGGACATGCTCAACGAACCTCAGACCCAGGTCATTGGCCGGAGGTTGAGAAAGGGGGTTGGGCTAGCCCACCTCCACAGGGACTCGAGCAGAGAGATCATGGGCGAAATGCCATTTCTCGCAGCGGCCTATGAGGGTGGCAGGTCGGGGCTTGAGGAGTTGGACAGGCTCAAGATCAACTCTCAATTGATTGATATTGCAAAAAAAAGGCACTGGAAGAAGAGCAAAGAAGAGCTTTCTCATGGCCAGGTCCGAATATTAAACAGATTTGCCAGGAACTATGCCTTTCTCACGGGGAATCTCGTACCCAGCTTTTACCAGCTCATTGTTGCGGCCAGGGGCGCAGTTGACGATAATTTTGCCTATGAAGTTTGGGAAAAGGGCGGTGATTATCCCTGGCAGACTGAAGAGCCCGGCATCCCCGTGCTTCGATTAAAAGGAGAAGATCTCTTCTTAGACAACAAGAGAATCAGGTTTCATAGGCAGTTAAAAACACTTCGCAGACGCTTAGTGCCTGTTCCGGTCAAGAAAAAGAAAAGGGATGGTCATCCGGACGAGTGGCGGAAAGATTTCAAGGGATTTTCTATCTGTTCTTATCCGCCCGAGGACATTGCCATTGAAGGGTATGGTCATTATCTGAGAAAGAAGGCCCTTGAGATAAAGACCGAGGAAAACATGCGGATCGAGCCCTTTACCTGCTCCATCCTTGACGGTCTGGACATCAGGGAGACCATCAGGGAATGGGGCAGCGGGACAATCTATGTAAGAGCAGAGCGGCCCTTGAAGGGAAAGGTGGGTTCTGTGGTGGTCATCTTTGATCCTGATCTTCCGAACAGGGACGGCGGGGAGGATTTTCCATGGTGCGTGACCTGGCTCGGTGAGCATAACCAGGAATCGGATATGTCTTTTTACAGCACCCCCGCAGGTGAGGTCATGGACGGTCCGGGGATTTCCAGGTGCCAGTACGGGGGCTTCATGCTGACCTACCCGCCCCTGCGGGTCTATGATATCTGGAGAGACCCGTTTTTTGGATTTGCCAGGAACAAACCTGAAAAACTCCTCATGGCCGCCCTCGACTACAGTCTTGAGAAACATGTGGTCTATGTGGCAGCCACGCCTCCATCCGGTTGGTGCCGGAGCATGGCGGCCCGTCTCGGCAAAAAGATTATCTATCTCCCCATCGGGACCTTTTCTCCTGTCACCTTGAAAAAAATAAGACAGTTTCACGTCTTAGACGGTCATCCCGTCAGAAGATATGCCCGTCAATACATTTGATGGTGTCTGTCAATAGAGGAACTTATTTCGTCCTCATTCCTAAGGCAAGATCCGCAAGAGACGATCTAAACCGAGAACAAAAGTGCCTCTATCCACCTGTTAAGATAGCCCGGTGTTTCAAGGACCTGAAAGGCTATCTGAACCTGTAGACGATCCTCGAAATACCCTGCAGGAAGTGTTGATCCAGCGCCCACTGTCCTATAATATTGCGAATTTCCATAGGGCCATTTTTCACGACCATGAAAAATGGTCAGGACTTTTTTCTATACGCATAGAAAATAGCCTAGCCACAAGGGCCGGCGACCATACCACACAGGTTCTGTACATCCGTTCAGCTACCTGGGCAACTGTGAAGCCTCTGGACAGGTCGCTATTTACCGGATTTGCCAGTTCTGGCATTTTCGGTAAATGATAAGAAATTGTCTGCCGGGACACGCCCAATCTCTTTGTAATCCCGTCCTGGGGTATGCCGAGGCTATTCATGCCGACCGTCTCCCATCGTCTTGTCCTTTTGCTGACTGAAAAAACGATGATAGATAAACTAAGAAGATGGCGAAACAGACAGTTTTCGTTCAGGCGCTATAGCGTGTACCGGAAGTCATGATCCCAAATATTTTACTTGACAGGATTTTATCCTTCCCCAAGATAGTACATTAATCCATCATCTTCGAAGAGCTTGCTTCCCACATATTCCTCGTCACTATCCTTAGTATACTCTTGGTCAAGTTTTTCGTCTTCTCTCCAGTACTTGTCTTCCTGCTTCACCACCTTGGCAATAATCTCACTAACCGTAGAACTCGTGACCGTTGAAAAGGCCTCAGGCAGTCTTTTACGTAACCCGGACATAGAGAAGTCACAATTGTCAGCCATATAATTCTTTACCACAGCCCAGCAGGTCTCGATCGGCTGAAGTTCCGGATGGTAAGGAGGGGTTCGCAAAATTGAAATGCCATGCTCCTTTGCAAGCTTATCTAAACGAAATTCTGGAAGCGGCGCTAAACGAGCACATAACTCCAGAAGTTCAGATTTAAGCATGTCCTCGCGCCACGGATAACCATTATGCGATAACCAAGATCTGAGTTGTTCTTTTTTGTTGCCGCTGTTTGGTGCAGAGTCTTCAACCAATACATTATGATACTTGGCATTATCGAGAATAATCATAGAGCCAGGTTCAATATTCGGTATTAGCTGAAACAGGAACCATTTGGAAAAGTTTTCCCAGTTCATCTGTCCGTGATAATCACCCGTCCGCTTTTTCACTTCAAAAACCAGTTCTGCGCCATCAACCCAACCATTTTCTGTTATGGCATGGACCAGGATCAAACGCTGCCCTACACCCGAGGGTTTGTTCACCCAAGGCCCATCTTCATCAAGATACCATGTGAAACGATTAGAGTGATTTCTGTTGATATAGGTTTCATCCAAATATACTTCGGGCCTCTTTAAAGTTCCATCAGGGTTTCGATTCGAGCGCTTCGCCCTGAGATAATTGCGTCGGGCTAAAATAACACGATCCTGTTCTTTCAGGCTATTTCGCCTACGACCTTCTCCATGAGAAAAACCCCATCGCTTAATTCCCCGCCAAAGCGTCATTTTCGGGATATCAATGCCGTGCTCGGAAAGAAGAAAGCGACCAACCCGATCAAGGCTTACACGCCGACCCTTAAGATTTTCAGATCGAATGAATTGCCGCACAACTGGCTGAAGATTTTCCAAAAGGCTTTCTGGCGGTCTCCCCGGGCGCTTTGCAGGCAACACCACAACCTGCTCGCCGCTTCGAGAATAACGGGACATTATCCTTTTTACCGTAGCAACCCCTATTCCCAGACCAGCGGCAGTACGGCCCGCAGAGTCCTTGGTTGGTACAAATTTTTCCGATTTACGTTCTTCATCAAAATGCTTTTTCAGATGAACAACCATTTCGATCATTTCAGGAGAAAACTGCTTCCCTTGAAGCGACATTTGATGTCCCCCCTTTGAAAAAAAGAAAAAATCCATTCTCCAAGGGGTTTATAGCATATTCATTTTAGAATGTCAATAGCGGTATCATGATTTACGGTACATGCTATAGTTACCAAATACCGGCAGAGTGGGTCCATTTCTCGGCGCTGGCATTAAGTACTTCGCCCCCGTCTACGGTGCTACCTAATACGATGGGTCTTTGTCCCGCCGGGCGGGATCATCGGTCCCTCCCATAAGAAGAGCAAATAGGGGCTAATTCATCAAAGCCATCAAAGTTCCGCAACCCGCACGGATCAACTATTTCATGACGCCATGCCCCTGAAACGCGCTGTGTTCGCCTGTAAGTCCGGTATGTTAAAGGAGTTAGTTACTTACTGATGGACCCCAGCCCTCACTGAAAGCACTGTCCTGCCTGCCTCGCCTTCAAATTCCGGTGAAGCTGCCGTCAGCCCTCTATTTTAAACGTCTAATTGCAGCAGTAATGCCATGGCATTGAATATCACTTGACATGCAGGCTATATTTCTCCTACTAAGAATGCGGAGGGATAAAGGAAAAAGTCAAGGAAGATTTGTGGAATTGATTGAAGAAAGATCGAAAAACATAAAAACTGCCGAAAGAAATGGCCATCATACTGCGGACTGCAACTCGAATAAATGGGCATTTTTGCCCATCGGGGCGGTCGATGTGGATCCGGATGGCACGGTGACATTCGCCAACCCATCGGCAAAACGTATGATAGGGTCTTTTCTGGATGATTTTGGCAGGTTTACCTGCACACACGCCTTCAAGTTGATACAAGATGACGGCTTGGATTTTGAACCTCGAGCCAACCCGGTACTAAGGGCTTTTCAAACCGGGAAAGCGGTCGAAAATGTTGTCGCGGGCATTCTGAATCAAGAAAAAAAGCTTTACACCTGGCTGCGTGTGGATGCAATTCCTCAATTCAAGCGCAGAGAAGCCAAACCGTTCAGCGTCACCATGTTCCTGACGGATATCAGCGAAAGTAAGACGGTCCATGATCTTATTAATCTGCATTTGCAGCTCGAATTATCATTGAGTTCCACCCATGGATTGGCAAAATCGATGGATTTGATTCTCCAGCACGCCTGCAGCATAAGGGATTTCGACTGCGGCGGGATCTATATTGTCGATCGAATTACGGGGGCACTGGATCTTATGGCTCACCGAGGGCTGCCCCCTGCATTTACGGAATGTAGGTCCCGGCTTGATTTTACAGCGCCCCAGACACGTCTTGTGATCAAAGGAGAACCTGTTTATTCCATCTATCCTGAAGATTATATCAGAAGCTTCGTGAAGGGAACGATTAGCGAGCCCGTTTTCACTTATCTTGCCCTTATTCCGTTTGGCTATGATGGGCGTGTTACCGGTGCACTCTTTCTATTCTCCAGAACGCTGAAAGGGACTCCTTCCAGTGTGAGGCATGCGCTTGAAGCAATTGCAGCCAGACTTGCTGCCGTCATTGCCAGGGAAAATGCGGTTGAGGCCCTGAAAGACAGCGAGAATAGCCACCGGGATCTCCTGAATACCATGAACGAAGGGTTCATAATCACGGACGATGCGTTTACGCTCACTTATGCGAATGATCGGCTGTGTGAAATGCTGGGCTATGAATTGGATGAAATCATCGGATTACCAGTGAAATCCTTCCTGGACGAAGAAAACCGGAAAATTCTGAATGCCCAGCTGGAAAAACGCAAAAAAGGGGAAATGGAACCCTACGAATTGGAGTGGAAAAGGGAGGACAGAAAGCAGGTCGTAACCCTAGTTTCACCCAGGCCAATATTGGATTCAGAAGGGAAGTTCAAGGAAAGCTTTTCCGTTCTTACGGATATTACTGAACTGAAAAGGACGGAGGAAGCGCTCAGAAAAAGAGAAAAAGAACTCACCGTTGAAAAGGGCAACCTGGAAGAAGTCAATACCGCTTTGAGGGTCCTGCTGCAAAAAAGAGAAGATGATATCTCTGAAGTGGAGCAGAGGATTTTCCTGAATATGAAGAAAATGGTGGCCCCCTATATTGAGAAAATAAAGGGAACCCGGTTGAATGGAACCCAGAGCACCTTTATGAAAATCATTGAATCCAACCTGGAGGATATCATTTCTGCGTTTTCTCAAAATCTGTCCGCAAAATATTCGGAATTGACCTATACGGAGATTCAAATTGCCAACCTCATTCGCCAAGGAATGATCACGAAAGAAATTGCAAGCATTCTTAATGTATCCGAACGAACGGTGGATGTGCACCGGTTTAATATTCGAAAAAAAATGGGCTTGACCGGGAAGAGAATCGGTCTGAGATCTTATCTTTCGCAGTTTAAGTGATACGTAATTTTTCTACGTGTTTTATATTGAGTAATTAGGCATTGATTAATCGGTGTAAACCACTACCTCTGGTAGTGGTACCATAAAAAGGTTTTACCGTTGGAGTAATTAATATTATGTACCCCCGAAGCCCTGGAAGGTATCAGGAAAACAAGGAGGTACATAATGAGCAAGCGGTTTAAGAAATTATCACACACGATCTATGAATGCAAATATCATATTGTTTGTTGTCCCAAGTATAGGCACAGAATCTTCAAAGATGAGATAAAGGAATATACGAAGAGTCAGGTGTATATTCTGTGTCGGCAGAAGGACTTAGTTGAGGTTTTGGAGCTGAATATTCAAGAAGATCACATTCATCTTGTGATATCAATTCCGCCTAAGTATTCTGTTTCGTCGATAATGGGGTTTCTGAAAGGGAAATTGGTATTAAGGCTATTTCAACGATACGAGCTACTTGGAAAGCGATATTGGGGTCGGCATCTGTGGAGCCGAGGTTATTGCGTGAGTACCGTTGGGTTGAACGAGAAACAGATTAGAGAATACGTCAAGTACCAGGAAAAAAAGGAAAAAGAGATAGAGAAGAAACAAATGTCTCTTTTCAAATAAACCTGTAACAGGGTACCTTCTAGGACTAACAAAAACAAGCCACCTCCTCTGGGGGTGGTAATTTGACTTTTTTGCGGTTTAACGCTATGTTATTTTAACTTCGGCATTTGAGGGATTTCGTTCGGGTCACTTGTCAAGGGGGCAATGGTTTGAATTTAGAGCGTCTGGAACATGAGTGGCACAAAATGAATAGACGGCTATATAGGGGTATATAGGGTGAACGCTTTAAAAACTTCTGACGACAGCGTGATCAAAATCGGATTTATCGAACAATATTCCGGCGACCTGGCCATGTACGGCCTGCAAAAACGTCATGCTGCTGAGCTGGCCATCAGGGAGATCAATCAGGGTTTCTGCCTGAGAGGCGGTGCTGTGGGCGCCTCGGGGATCGGTGTTTTCGGGTCCGTCGCTCTCAAGGCACCGGATGTTTCGGTTCGGGGCGGCGATTTCAAGTGTAACATGCGTCAAGAGGACCTGGATGAGGATAAGCTGGTCTTTTCACAGGAGGACAAAATCCTGATTCGGTCAGGGGAGGAAGGCCTTTTGGGAAAGGAGGTCCGTCTGATTGACTGCGATGGACAATCCAGCCTTCGTCGCTGGCGCCAACTGGCTGGAAGACTCATTGAAAAAGACCGGGTGGATGTACTGGTGGCGGGTTTTACCAGTTTATCCAGGGAGGCCATACGACCCATCGTAGACAAAGCGAATCAGCTTTACTTCTACGTCAATCAGTATGAAGGCGGTGTAGCCGACAAAAACACGTTCTGCACGGGCGCGGTCTGCGAACAGCAGGTCGTTCCGTTGTTGGACTATATGGTGCGGACCTACGGACGTCGCATTTATGTTGTGGCCGCAGACTATAACTTCGGGCACCTCACGGCGGCATGGACGCGGGCGTTCGCGCCGTTGATAGGTGGAGAGGTGGTGGGGGAAGAGTTTGTGCCACTGGGAAATTCCAGCTTCGGGTCGGTTATTTCCCGGGTCAAGGAAAACGGGCCGGACTGTGTGCTGACACTCCTGGTGGGGTCGGCTCAGCAAAACTACTATCCCCAGGCGGCAGAGGCGGGTTTAGCATTACCCATGGCCTCCACCGTCAATATGGCTCAGGGATATGAGCACGTTCGGTTCAAGGCCCCTGTTATGGCCAATATGCACAATGCGGTCAATTATATGATGGAGATTCCCACCGTTCGAAACAGAGCTTTTGTGAAACGGTGGTACAGAATGTTCCCCAATGATCCCTATATCGGCCAGATGGCGCAAAATACCTACTTCAGCATCCATCTGTATGCGAATGCAGTGCGACTTGCCGGCACAACGGATCAGAATGAGGTTGGGGCGGTTCTGGAGTCAGGCCAGCACATAGAAGCGCCTGAAGGCACGGTATTCATTGATCCGGCCACCCACCACGCAACGCATTATATCCGTTTGGCAAGATGTGACGAAGCACACGGTATCACATTTGTAAAGGAGTGGCCTTTTATTAGCCCCTGGTGGCTGCAACGGCTGGGCGTAAATCTCGTTCGGAATCCGGAATACAAGCAGTATCTGCCAAACGAAGATCTTTTCTTCTACAGGTTCACAAAAGAGTAAGCACAGGCCGAACGGTCTTGACGCTGAAACACAGGCCCTGCCCCTGTATCCTTCAAAAATCTTTTTGTGCCTTTCCGCTTCTCACCTGTTAAACCATCGAAACGAATTGAATTTAAAATCAATAGCATTTCAATTACCTAAGCTTGATTGGATGAAATGAACGTGAGCGGCTAAACAGCGTCGCAAACGAAATGCCGGTCTGTTTGCCTGAAATGCAGCCCTTTGAGGTGCATCTTCATTGTCCGCTTTTGCCGGTAAAGCTAAATGAAGAAGCGTTATACGAACCAAAACGATGCTTTATACGTATTAAATGTAGGTATTATTTATGGGATAAATAAGTATTGATTTCCAAACCGGATCCCTATTAAGGTTCAATTCAAAAGAGCGCGCGTCATTTGGTGGTGCGATTCGCTCGATGGGAAATGGTAAATGTTTGCCATTTCATCCTGCCTGTTCATTCAGGCATTTTGAGACGTTGATCAGCGTCTTGAGATAAACAACACTTTAGACAAAAGGAGGGGAACATGAAAAAACTTATCGTACTCAGCTTGTTGGCCATACTTATGGGAACGCTCGGTTTTCTGCCGAATGGGGTTCAAGCCAAGGAAAATCCGGTTAAAATCGGTTTTATTGAGGACTACTCCGGTGATCTGGCCCTTTATGGCATCCAGAAACTTCATGCGGCAAAGCTGGCGGTCAAAGAAATCAATGAAGGTTTCATGTTGAAAGGTGGCATCATCGGCGCGGGCGGCATCGGGGCCATGGGAAAATGGGCTGAAAAAGCTCCCGTCGTGCATTCTGAAAAAGGCCAAATTACCATAGTTGACGATGGCGGGGCCCAGTCCCTGGCAGGGGTCGTTTTTGCGGAGGACGAAAGAATCCTGGTACCATCTGGAGACAAGGGTATTCTTGGCAGAAAAGTGGAGCTTATTGCCCCGGACGGTCAATCGGACCTGAGAATCTGGCAGCAATTGGCCCGCAGGCTGATTGGAAAAGAGAAGGTGGATTTGGTGATGGCCGGGTTCACCAGCGCGTCACGTGAAGCGATTCGACCCATCATCGATAAATACAAACAGCTTTACATCTATAATAATCAGTACGAGGGGGGAGTAGCGGATAAGAACACCTTCTGCACAGGAGCCGTCTGTGAACAGCAAGTTATTCCCGTGGTGCAGTATATGACCCGTAAATTCGGCCCGAAACTGGTGACCATTGCTGCCGATTATAATTTCGGCCAACTGACGGCCGCCTGGACAAAAAAGGCCGCTTCCCAATTGGGCGCTCAAGTGGTTGCGGAAGAGTTCGTACCTCTTGGTGTATCAGAGTTCAGTGCAGTGATTGAGCGTGTAAAACAGGCAAAACCTGATTGGGTGATGACCCTTATGGTCGGGGCAGCCCAGCACAGCTACTATCCACAGGCGTACGCCGCCGGATTGCGATACCCCATGGCGTCTACGATAAACATGGCGCAGGGCTATGAGCACGTTCGTTTTAATCCGCCCACCATGACCAATATGCACAACGCGGTGAACTACCTCATGGAAATTCCTACAGCCCGAAACACGGCCTTTGTGAAACGGTGGTTTGAGATGTTCCCTGACGACCCCTATATCGGGCAAATGGCGCAGAATACCTATTTCAGCATTCACATGTACGCCAATGCTGTAAGGATGGCCGGTACCACGGATCAGAACGCAGTGCTCAAAATGCTGGAATCGGGAATTTTTGTGGAGGCCCCGGAAGGAACGGTTTTTATGGAACCCTCGACCCATCATGCGGCACACACCATCCGGCTTGCCAAGGCGGATGAAAAGCACAACATAACCTTTGTCCATGAATGGCCCATGGTGGGTGCCTGGTGGCTGCAACGACTTGGCGTAAACCTGGTCAGACATCCCGAATACAAACAGTATGTGCCGGATGAGGACCCCTTTTTCAAGAAATAACTTGAGTGCTTCAGGGCACTAAACTAACCTGCCGCAAGTGGACGGGGTATTCCTCAAAGGATATTTTTTTGCCCCAAGCGGCGGGGAATAAAACCCCAAGCGATTTAACCACTGGACAGAGGCGGCTTGAAATGCCCACCGCCTCTGCCTGGGCTGAGTTTCCAGAGTTAATGGTTAGCTTTTGAGGAACGAAACGGAGTCCCCTTATCATGACCGAGGCACTGAGTCTGCTTTATATGTTTGCCATCAATTTTGCATTCCTCATGTTGTGTGCAACCGGCCTCATTATCATCCTGGGGATGATGAATATCATTAATCTGGCGCACGGACAGCTCATGATGATCGGTGCCTACATTGCAACCATTGCCTACAATCACGGGGGTATCCCCTTTCCTTTTGCTGTGGTCTTGAGCTTTGTGGGCGTCGGGCTCTTCGGGGCACTGCTCGAAAAATTCATTATCAGAAGATTCTACGGTCGTGAACTGGGGGCTCTTGTCGTCACATGGGGAATCGGTCTTATTCTGTCGCAGGGCGCTCTGCTCGTATTCGGGCCTTATATGCCGCCCATCCCTGTGCCCAAAGCGTCTTACCAGCATGGCGACATCACGTTTTCGTTTTACTGGCTTTTCCTGATTACCATGTCTATTCTGCTGGTTCTGGGTTTATGGTGGATTTACCTTCACACACGGTTTGGGATGGTTTCCCGTGCGACGATGCAGAATCCCAGAATGGCGAGGAGTCTTGGCGTTAACACAGGAAAAGTGTATTCCCTGACCTTTTCAATCGGGGCGGCATTGGCCGGACTTTGCGGGGCGCTTTTCTCACCGCTTTCCTCCATCGCACCTTCCATGGGGGACCAGTGGGTGGTACCCGCATTTATTACGGTGGTGATCGGAGGACCGGCAAATGTAATTGCGGGGGTGGCCGGCAGCAGTTTCTTCCTCTCAATGGTCCAGACGCCGGCAGCTTTCTATCTGGGCTCTTTTCTGGGAACGGTTGCCATGCTTTTTGCTTCCTTGATCATCATTCGAATCCTTCCTTCGGGTATCTCCGGATTTTTTCAGCGCATGAGGGAGCGGACATGAAACACTTGAAACGCTTTTACATCTAACGGGAGAACAGATTTGACGCGTCTGCTGAAACTCATGAATGGGCCGCAGGATCTGGGGAATTCGAATGCCTTCTGGACAGGTTTTTTGGTGGTGATGGTCTGGATGGTGATCTATCCTTTCTTGTTTGGGGCTATGGAAGCCTATGATGCCGCCTTCTTCCTCATCAATATTCCCCTTGCCCTCGGCGTCTCTCTGCTCTGGGGATATGGCGGGGTCTTGAGTTTCGGGCAAGTGGCGTTTTTCGGCATCGCCGGATATGCCTACGGAATCATGGCCGGAAACTTTTACAACCCCGTCTTCGGTACCCTGCTGGGTGCGCTTTTGGCGCTTCTTCTGGCGGGGATCGTGGCGGCAGTGTTTGGATACTTCATATTTTACGGGCGGGTCAAAAACTGGATTTTACCAGTGATGACGCTGGTATTTACCCTAGTGGTGGAAAAATTCATGGCCCAGACGGCGGGCTATCAGTGGAAAGTGGGCAGGGTTCTCCTTGGAGGGTACAACGGGATGACAGGAATTCCGTCGCTTAAATTCGGAGATTTCATCATAGAAGACACGGCCTTTTATTACATGGCCCTTGGGGTCGCGGTATTCTGTTTTCTGGGTCTTCGGGTATACATAAATTCCCACAGCGGTGTGGTGATTACCGCTATTCGAGAAGATGAGTTGCGAACTGAGATGCTGGGATATGACATTCGGCTGGTCCAGGTGAAAATTTTCATCATCGCGGCCCTGCTGGCGGGTTTAAGCGGGCTTCTCTACGTCCAATGGGGCAATTACATCAATCCTTCTTCCATGGGACTTCTTCAGGCGTCACTTCCCGTTGTCTGGGTCGCGGTGGGGGGCAGGAGCAGCTTTATTGCCGTGGTCATCTGCACCTATCTGCTGAACTATATCGGATATCAACTGGCGGCCCAGGGAAATCAGTACGCTTTTCTGATTATGGGCACCCTGCTGGTATGCTCCATGGTCTTTTTCCCCGAAGGGGCCGTTGTGATGTTTGCGAAAAGTCGGATCGGAAAGAAACTTGGAGAAATCGGACGCAAACGAAAAAGGAGAGCTTTTAAACCGTGATATTGAAAACGCGCCATTTAACCAAACGATTCGGTGGGCTGACCGCGGTGGATGAGGTCGACTTCTCGGTTTTGGAAGGCGAAATCAGATGCATTATCGGACCCAATGGGGCGGGCAAATCCACCTTTTCTCAACTGGTCTGCGGGACCCATAAAAGCGATTCCGGAACCATTCTGTTCAACGAAAAGGATGTGTCCAGGCTGCCCGCATTTCGCCGCGTAAGACTCGGTCTGGGATTGAAGTTTCAGACCAACCGGGCCTATCACAATTTGACGGTTTCGCAGAATCTGGGCATTCCCCTGCGGGAGTGGCAGTGGGCCAGGAATCCGTCAGCTGAGGGGTATTTCAGGTTGGCCACGGAATCGTTTCAGCTGGAGGACAAAGGCCATCTGCCAGCAAAGCAGTTACCGCACCACCAGCTGCAGTGGCTCGAGATCTGTGTGGCCCTTGCCAGCGGTCCGCGGCTGCTGTTTCTGGATGAACCCACAGCCGGCATGTCGCCTGAGGAAACCCATTTTACGGCCGAGGTGGTCAAAAAACTGAATCAAATGGGGCTCACCATCGTGGCGGTGGAGCACGACATGACGTTTGTGAGGGAAATCGCTCAGACTGTAACGGTGCTCCATCAGGGCCGCGTGTTTGCGGAAGGTACCATGAGCGAGATTTCAGCCCATGACGGGGTGAAGCAAATCTACCTGGGAAGTGCCTGAAACGCTTTACGAGGAAATCCATGCTAGAAATCGAGGATGTTCATGCGGGTTACGATGCGGGTAATGTCCTGCAGGGAGTCACCATATCGATCAAGGAAGGGGAAGTGGTTGCCCTGGTGGGCCGCAACGGTGTGGGCAAATCAACGCTCATTCGAACGGTCATGGGAGAAGTGATCGCCCGCAAGGGTTCTGTCCGCTTTCTGGACCAGGAGATCCTGAATATGGCGTCTTATGAGCGGGCCCACCTGGGACTGGGCTATGTGCCGCAGGGGCGGGATGTCTTTCCCCTGTTGACGGTTGAAGAGAACCTTCACATGGGACAGTTCATCAACAAACAAAAAACGCGCATGCGATACGATATGGTCTACGAGTACTTTCCCATCCTGAAGCGACGCCTGTCGCAGAAGGCGGGTACCATGAGCGGCGGGGAACAGCAGATGCTCTCCATCGGCCGGGCCCTGGTGGGTGATCCCCTCCTGCTCCTTCTGGATGAACCGAGCCAGGGGGTTCAACCCACTATCGTGCGTGAAATCGGGGAATCGGTTAAGGGATTGAACCTGAAAGAAGGCCTCACCGTACTGCTGGTGGAGCAGAACCTGGATCTCATGCAGGCGCTGGCCCAGCGGGCCTATGTCATGGACAAGGGGAGAGTGCTGAGTGAGCTTTCCCGTCAGGAGGTTCTCGATACGGAACGGATCACCAGCTATCTTGCGATTTAGTTGGGCTGAATGATTTCTGAAATGCGCAATGATCAAAGCGACAGCTTGAAAAGCGATGTTTTTGATCGATTCTTGTAGACATCTATAAGGAAAGGATACTAATTATGACAATTCGAGAGATTAAACCGGAGGGGTACAGTTATGTTTTCAGTCCTTATCTTGAGCCCATAGCCCGTGTCCGGCCGGGGGAAAAGGTGCTCATTCACACGGATGATGCCTTTGAAAGCCGGATTCAATCGGCAGCAGATCTGCCCAGTAAAGCCTTGGCTACAGCCAAGTTCCTGAATCCCCAGACCGGCCCCCTGTATGTGGAGGGCGCGGAACCGGGTGATACCCTTGTTGCGCATATTGAAAAAATCGAAGCGGCCAGAGATTTTGCTGTCAGCTGTTTTATTAATTATTTCGGTGGATTAACATCCACTCCCTTCACCCCTTTTCTTCAGGAGCCCATACAGGAAAAGGTATGGATCTGGAAGCTTCTGGAGGACGCATCTGGAAAGTATTTCTATAATGATGAAATCCGGGTCAGGGTGCCTTGGGGGCCTTTTATGGGCACGTTCGCTGTGGCCCCCGATCTGGAAGCCATATCCTCCCTCAGCCCCGGACCTTTCGGTGGGAACATGGACGTGCCGGATGTGAGGCCCGGCAACACGATTTTCCTTCCCGTATTTAATCCAGGGGCGCTTTTTTTCACGGGCGACTGTCACGGTCATCAAGGCCAGGGCGAGCTTTGCGGGGTGGCACTGGAGATTCCTGCCATGGTGACGCTGACGTTTGATTTGATAAAAGGGCAAAGCATAGACTGGCCCCGCATTGAATCGGAAAGGGCCATCATGGTCGTCGGCAGCGCGAGACCCATGGAGGACGCTGCCCGCATCGCCTACATGGAGTTGATTTTGTGGATGGAAGAATCCTATGGTTTCACCAAGGAGGAAGCCTATGAACTGCTCACACAGGTCGGCGGCCTCTACGTGGGAAACATGGTGGATACGACCTATTCTCTGGTTTCTTCAATAGATAAGCGATTTCTCAAACGCAGCTGATCAGTCGTGAACGGTGTCGTGTGTAAAGTAAAGGGGGGCGCCCTTCAAATTCTAAGTTGAAGGAAATCAGGGAAGTGATAGATGAGAATACATGCCAAGATCAGGTCGATTGGATGCACCCCGTGTATTACACCACATTATGATGGGGGAATAGAGCGTCGAAATATATTCAGAAATCATTAAGCCCGTCCCTATGACAGCAGTGGATTTTCCTTGATTTTCTGGCCTGGTCTGGTCAGACTAACTACAGGGATACCTGCTCCATCCTTGACGGTCTGGACATCAGGGAGACCATCAGGGAATGGGGCAGCGGGACAATCTATGTAAGAGCAGAGCGGCCCTTGAAGGGAAAGGTGGGTTCTGTGGTGGTCATCTTTGATCCTGATCTTCCGAACAGGGACGGCGGGGAGGATTTTCCATGGTGCGTGACCTGGCTCGGTGAGCATAACCAGGAATCGGATATGTCTTTTTACAGCACCCCCGCAGGTGAGGTCATGGACGGTCCGGGGATTTCCAGGTGCCAGTACGGGGGCTTCATGCTGACCTACCCGCCCCTGCGGGTCTATGATATCTGGAGAGACCCGTTTTTTGGATTTGCCAGGAACAAACCTGAAAAACTCCTCATGGCCGCCCTCGACTACAGTCTTGAGAAACATGTGGTCTACGTAGCAGCTACACCTCCATCGGGGTGGTGCCGGAGCATGGCGGCCCGTTTAGGTAAAAAGATTATCTACCTCCCCATCGGGACCTTTTCTCCTGTTACCTTAAAAAAAATCAGACAGTTTCACGTCTTAGACGGCCATCCTGTAAGGAGGTATGCCCGCAATTATGTTTGATGGTGTCTGTCAATAGGGGAACTTATTTTGTCCTCATTCCTAAGGCAAGATCCGCAAGAGACGATCCAAACCGAGAACAAAAGTGCCTCTATTCCACCTGTTTAAGATAGCCCGGTGTTTCAAGGACCTGAAAGGCTATCTGAACCTGTAGACGATCCTCGAAATACCCTGCAGGAAGTGTTGATCCAGCGCCCACTGTCCTATAATATTGCGAATTTCCATAGGGCCATTTTTCACGACCATGAAAAATGGTCAGGACTTTTTTCTATACGCATAGAAAATAGCCTAGCCACAAGGGCCGGCGACCATACCACACAGGTTCTGTACATCCGTTCAGCTACCTGGGCAACTGTGAAGCCTCTGGACAGGTCGCTATTTACCGGATTTGCCAGTTCTGGCATTTTCGGTAAATGATAAGAAATTGTCTGCCGGGACACGCCCAATCTCTTTGTAATCCCGTCCTGGGGTATGCCGAGGCTATTCATGCCGACCGTCTCCCATCGTCTTGTCCTTTTGCTGACTGAAAAAACGATGATAGATAAACTAAGAAGATGGCGAAACAGGTGGGTCTCTAAACCGGTGCCCACATGGTTACCAAATACCGGCAGGGTGGGTCCATTCCTTTCCGGTGGTCGTAGTTTTGCCAAGGCCCTGGTCTGGGACCTCTCCAGACGGTGCTGAATCGATACATCCCGGACCTCTTCACAAAAGTCCATCAGCAGGGGAAGGTCATGATTAAAAAAGGATCACCATTCCACCGGCTTAGGCAGATTATTGAAGATATCTTCAACACGTCCAGCAGATTTGCTGGACGTCTGTTTTGTTTCCTTTGCAGGATTATGCCCTCATTCGCTGCTCCGTCTAACTGAATCTGTCTTTCCCAACAATAAAGGGGATGTTGGTGCAGAAAGTGCTTAGCGGGCCTTTGAGTTATGCACGCTGTGCAGACACGGTAGGAATGCCGGTCACCCGGCACCCCCCGCACAGATCCCAGCATGCACTACTAATGCACTGGGCTCCTACCTCGGGTGTGTGACGCAGAGACGCTGATTTCGGATATGGGTGCAATATTGATGCGCCCACAGGTCCAGAACATAGGTGGCGTCCCAACCACGGTCCTGGACCACTCGCCTGCGAGTCCCTTCTCGCTGCCTCTCGTACCCGTTCAAGCCCGTTTACAGGTCTTTTGGCTCAACGTAGGTCTCTCCACTTGGCCGTATCCTGGATTTCTC